>Ga0116185_1000052_pt1 | contig 140556 bp, 114 predicted proteins | sample AD_JPNNA7_MetaG_FD_89754 | JGI IMG/M metagenome (GOLD analysis project Ga0116185, IMG submission 89754) | Active sludge microbial communities of municipal wastewater-treating anaerobic digesters from Japan - AD_JPNNA7_MetaG | ecosystem: Engineered > Bioreactor > Anaerobic > Digestate | place...
ATATATAATTCACATTTTTCTTTTGCGGAGGGATTGTTTTTAATTTCTGACAGTGTAAAAAATACTTCAAGGAGGTAATTATTATGGGGCGTATCTTGGCGTTTTTGCTGTCAGTCATCGTGCCTTGCTCTTCCTTTGGGGTTGCCACGAGCAAATACATAAAAAATGAGTCTGTAATTGAAGACTTGTGCAAAAGCATGATCGTTAGTTCATCATTTGATGGCAAAGAGTTATACTTTGTGCCTACAAAAGATAATTGTAAACTCACAAAACGAGATGTCTACTGCTTCAATCTTGATGCAGGCGAGCTGGAGAATATCACCAATACTAGCGATAAACTCGAGTATGAAGTAATGGTAGGTGAAAAATATATAGCCTGGTTTGAGTCGTCGCGTTCAGACCCTGATCGTGTTGTTTTTATGAATAGGACAACAAAAAATAAAAAATATATTGTACGCGACTCCCTGAGGATCAGAAATGTATCGTATGCCCTTTCAGGAGAATATTTTTTATACAGGAAGTTTGTTTCGAAAGATAATATGGTTTCCCATGAGCTATGGGCGTACAATATTGAAAAAGAGAGTGAGATGCAGATTTCTCAAACTGTACCGTATACCCATCCAATAGAGTATATCAGCGATGGCAGAATGATTTTTTATTCCACAACAGTCAATAAAAAGAATGGGAGTGATATCTTCTCATTCAACCTAGAGACGCTTGAGCAAAAAAGTGTTTGCACAGAAGTAGGTGCCCAAAAAAACCTTGATCTGAAGGGGGATATCCTTGTTTGGGAGGACCATAGGAAGGGTTCATGGGATTCTGATATATATGGATATAGAATTTCTGAGGGCCTAGTATTTACAATTGATACATCCAGATATTGTACCTATGCCCCAAAGATTTCAGGAAATTGCGTTGTTTATAGGGCAGTCTACGAATCGCCGCCTGACCGGAAAAGCACATCCTATATTTATCTGGCTGATACCTCTAGCAATCCGATTACGCCAATCAAGCTTTCCTCGTCAGAAACCCCAAAAGATAATCTTATGATTGATGGGGATTTCCTATTGTGGGTTGACTATAAAAGAAAGAATCGTCCTATTCTCGAAGAATATACAATTTGGGGTTATTGTGTATCAGATCGAATAGAATTTGAGGCTATTTCAGGTAAAACAAGCAATAATTGGCTTGTAGATTTCAAAAAGGGAATTTTCCTTTGGTCGGACAGCGAGGACCTGAATTATTTTGACAAGATCCATATCAACACCATTGGTCGCTAAGTTACAAAAACAATACTGAAACCTTAACCACCAGAAATGCCATGATCCATGCCAGGGCAAGACTGTATGCAACCTGAAAGGTGGCCCATTTCCATCCTGCTTCTGCTTTGGTTGCGGCTATGGTTGCAAGGCATGGCGTGTAGAGGTTGAGAAACACCATGAGCCCAAGTGCTGATGATGAAGAATACCACTTGCTTATATTATCATGGCTCCCATCACCAAGTTGTCCAAAGACTGCTATCACGACTTCTTTTGCCACAATCCCGAAAAGAAGCGCAACAGATGCACGCCAGTCGAGGCCAAGTGGCGTAAATGCAAATGAAATGAAGTGGCCAATCTGGCCTATTATGGTGTTCTCAAGCCTGACGCCCCAGGGGATGTTTGATGCAACCCAGAAAACCAGCGACCCAATGAGAATAACTCCTCCAGCTTTCTTGATGAAATGTTTTGCTCTGTCCCAGGTGTGGATCAGGACGCTCCTCACAGTTGGCACCCTATATGGAGGCAATTCAATGAGGAGTGGGGTCGGTGGCTGGTTTTTGAACAAAACTAATCCAAAGAATTTCGCTGTTCCGACAGACAGTGTCATGCTGAGAGCAACTACGGCCCAGACGAAATTGCCTGCGCTTGCACCAAAAAATGCGCTGGCAACAAAGACGAGTACCTCCATCCTTGCAGAACAGGTCACAAGTGGCGCTGACAGGATTGTTATTATCCTGTCCCTTTTGCTTTCCAGTGTCCTTGTTGCCATGACTGCCGGCACTGAGCATCCAAAACCTATCACAAATGGCACAAATGCCTTCCCGGAAAGACCTATTCTCGACATCAGGCCATCCATTACGAAAGCTATCCTTGCCATGTAACCGGAGTCTTCAAGTGCACTCAAAAACACAAACAGGATGAAGATGTTAGGAAATAGGGCAAGCACTCCGCCAACGCCATTTATTATTGCATCGTGGAGTACTCCGCCAAGCCATGGCACGGACTGCAGGGTCTGTTGTATCCATGCCCCCAGCTTGTCCAAACCAGTGCCAATTAGCTCTCCGATGGGATTTCCCAAAAGGAAAGTCAGCTGGAAAACACCCCACAGGATCACAAGAAAAAAGATAATGCCAAAGAATTTGTTTATCAGGACGGAATCAATGGCATCGGTGACCTCCGCCTTCCCCTGAGGTGAAGAGATGGTGACCATTTTTGCCAACCCGTTTGCTGCAGCATACCTCCTGTCGGCAACAAGGGTTTCGATGTCATCGCCATATATTTTTGTGAGTTTCTTTATTTCCATGGCCACGATCTCGTGTACTTTTTCGCTGTGTGCTATGGAATCTAGTTCATGCTCTACCTGTGGGTCTTTCTCCAGCAGTTTGTGGGCGAAAAAGTGTGTTTTGTAGCTTGTTTTTGACACTTCATCCGAGCTTATTGCGCACTCTATTTTTTTGGCCGAGACCTCTATGTCTGTGCCGAAATCAACCCTGTAGTGGCTTTTTTGTTTTGATTTGCCAACTTGAATTGCGGTTTTTTTTAATTCTGCCATGCCCCGCCCGGTTGAGCCAACAGTCTCTACGACAGGCACGCCAAGTATCCTGGACAGTTTTGCGGAATCGATCTTTATGCCTTTTTTTTGTGCCTCGTCCTGCATATTAAGTGCTATAACAAGTGGTACCTCAAGCTCTATGAGCTGGAGCGTCAGGAAAAGACTGTGTTCGAGGGCCGTTGAGTCGACAACGTTGATTGCGACATCGGGAGTGTTTTTGACCAGAAAGTCCCTGGCAACGATTTCATCCTCTGTGAATGCAGATAAGGAGTATGTTCCTGGCAAGTCTACTATTTCAGCTTGTACACCGTCTACAAGCATCCTGCCAGTCTTTTTTTCGACAGTGACACCCGGCCAGTTGCCAACGGCCTGCGTTGAGCCTGTCAATGCGTTGAAAACAGATGTTTTGCCAGTGTTCGGGTTTCCGGCCAGTGCAATTGTCAGGTCGTTGTTTGCCAAACCCTTTTTTCCTTATCTGTCCCTGAACCTGAGGAGCCGCATGCCATTAAGGGAAACAAGGAATGTCACTCCAACATCGGCCAGCACGGCAAGCCACATGGTTCCAAAACCAAGCAGCACAACGACAAAAAAGCTTGCCTTTACTGCAAGCGAAAAGGCTATGTTCTGGTAGATGGTCCTCATGGCATGCCTGGAAATGCGAAAAGTAAACGGGAGTTTGCTCAAATCGCCACTCATAAGCACAACATCGGATGTTTCCATTGCTTGTCCTGTTCCAGTGCTTCCCATTGCAATGCCAACTGATGACTCTGCAAGCGCAGGGGCATCATTTATTCCGTCACCAACCATGGCGACATGTTTTTCTGAGCCCATCAGATCTTTTATTGCATCAAGTTTTTTCTCCGGGAGAAGCTCTGAATATACCTTTTCTATTCCCACCTGGTCTGCAATCAGTTTTGCTGTTGCCTTTGCATCACCAGTAAGCATGACGAGATTTTCGATGCCCATCTTTTTTAGCTTGTCGACTGCCACCTTGCTGGTGTCGCGAACTGTGTCTGCGACGGTTATAAATCCGGAATATTTTCCTTCAATGCTCACAAGCAGTGGGGTGTAACCCTGGATTGTTGCCAGATTGATCTCTTCGCAAGTCAGAGGATCATGGGGGACATTGCTGTCAAAAAATGAATGGCTACCTACAAAAACGCTGTCGCCGTTGACCTTCCCACTGACACCCTTTCCACTCAGGGCCATTACGTTTTCTGCGGGCTTGTAATGGGCGTGGATGCCCCTTGCCCTGGCTTCTTCCAGGATTGCCTGTGCCAGGGGGTGTTCACTCCTGCTTTCAACTGATGATGCAATTGCAAGCAAATCGTTGCAATGCTTGCAGTCGCCGCCCTCACAGCTAAGGCAGTTTTCAGATTTTACTTTTATGACTCTTGGTTTGCCTTCCGTCAATGTCCCGGTTTTGTCAAATGCAATTATTTTTGTCCTGGAGAGTTCTTCCAGGTAGGCCCCGCCTTTTATCAAAACGCCATTCCTGGCTGCATTACTAATCGCGCTTACAATTGTTACTGGAACACTTATGACCAGCGAGCAGGGGCAGGCGACAACGAGCAGCTCCAGCGCCCTGTAGAGCCAGCCCTGGGTGCCATTGGCCAGGTTGAGGAATGGCGCACCAAAAAATATTGGAGGCACAGAAGCAACCAGTATTGCCAGCACGATGACGACCGGAGTGTAATATTTTGCAAACCTGTCTACGAACCTTTCGGCGGGTGCTTTTCTCTCCTGGGCTTCCTCAACAAGCCTGATCATCCTGCTGATTGTGTTGTCAGACGAGATGTTTGTGACTTCGATCGTCAAGGCGCCCTCGCCATTGATGCTTCCTGCAAACACACGGTCTTCCTCGCACTTGTAAACCGGGATGCTTTCACCTGTTATCGGCGCCTGGTCAACTGACGAGCTTCCTGATATAACGATGCCATCCATTGGGATCTTCTCGCCAGGCTTCACTACAATTCTGTCGCCAACAACAAGCTCTTCAACTGGCACCTTTTTTTCTTCAGGGCCACAGAATGGGCATGGGCCGCCATTATAGCCATCTTTCCCCATGTGTTCTTCACAGTCAACGCATGGCCTCAATACGAGAGCGTCGTTTGGAGCGACTTCCATCAGCTTCCTGATTGCATCCCTCGACTGCTCCATGGTGTAGCCTTCGAGTGCCTCGCCGATCATGAAAAGGACCATTACCAGTCCAGCCTCGGTGTATGCGCCGATCACAACACCGCCAACACCTGCAATAACCATCAGCAGGTTCATTGTTATTTCGTGATTTGAAAAGAGGTTTTTGAATGCCGAGATAAACACCGGGTAGCCCGCAATGATCAAAGCCGCTATGGCCATATACTCGAAAACCGGTGTGCCAATACCCAGGAAGGGAAGCAACTCGTCAAAGACGAGTCCTGGAAAAACAAGAACAAATCCAATCAGCGCCAGTATTGTATCGCGGTCTCCAAGGAGAAACTGGATAAATCCGATAAAACCCTTGTATCTTTTATTTTTCTTGGGAGTATTTGAGGTTTTGTCTTCCTCCACTATTTCGTAACCCATATCCTTGATGGTTTTTGCAACCACTTCGTGAGGCATAGTTCCTTCGACTATTATTTTTGAAGCCGAGAAAACAAGCCTGCACGAGTCGACGCCATCTATTCTGGAAACAGTTTTTTCAAGACCTTTTGCACAATCCGGGCAAGAAAGACCGGATAGCCTGAATTCCATTTTATTTTTTGATTGTTCTTGTTTTGCCATTATGTTTGTCACCAAAAGAAGAGTACTCCTGTTGAGCATGGGAGCAAGATATTCGCATACGAGGAGCAGTTAAAAGATGTATGTTTATTATACAGTAGAACATTCTACATCTCAAATGGGGCAGTTTTCATCTTTTTGCTGCTGGAGCAGGCATTTGGAGGTTTCCCGGCAGATGATCTTTGAGGCCATGCCTCTTCCTATGGCCAGCCTGACACATTTTACCAATACAAGAACGGGGCCAGAGAAGTCGGACCTTAGGACCTTGATGCAAGCACCTGCTGTAATGCCAAGATCTGCGAGTCTCTTACGCATGCTACACCCAGGGATGCTTACTATCTCTATTTCATCACCTGGCCTGAAGCTTGTCAGTGGCCTTGGCAAGCTAGTTTCGATCTCCATTTCATCTACCTCTTTATATATTGCGAATATTTTGCAATATCAATATAACATTTATACAGTTAAGTGCAACCAAAGATAAAAACATTGGATTAGACAATATTTCTGCGGCTTGATGAAACACATGTCCTTTTTGCCCTTAACCAATAGGCAAAGGATTGTATTCCAAAAATATAAGCATGGTGCAATATTATTTGCCAATTTATGACCCTTTAATATACCTTGTTGACATCCTCCCCGTTTTCAGTAGACTTACAAACTCGTTGGCGATGAAGTGCCTCTTGACAGAGTGACCTGAATCTGCTAACCTGATACGAGCAAGCGGCGAAAGGGGGAACCCCGAGGCCTTTTGCGAGCGGCAGTTTGAAAACTAGATAGTGATGGAACCCTTCAATTCGATAAATAATTGGTGTGTTAAAGACATCTTCGATGTCAGCACATAAGTTGCTCGAAGAGTTTGATCCTGGCTCAGGATGAACGCTGGCGGTGTGCCTTATACATGCATGTCGAACGAGGCGTAGCAATACGTCTAGTGGCAAATGGGTGAGTAATAAATAGGTAACCAACCCTTAAGACGGGGATACCCCATCGAAAGATGGAATAATACCCGATAATGTCCCTTCCGGTGCGCTGGAGGGGAAGAAAGATGGCGCAAGCTATCACTTTTGGACGGGCTTATTTCCTATCAGCTAGTTGGTGAGGTAACGGCTTACCAAGGCTACGACGGGTAGCTGGTCTGAGAGGACGGTCAGCCACATTGGGACTGCGACACGGCCCAGACTCCTACGGGAGGCAGCAGTCGGGAATATTCGGCCAATGCGCGAAAGCGTGACCGAGCGACACCGCGTGGGCGACGAAGATCTTAGGATTGTAAAGCCCTTTTGCCAGGGAAGAATACGCTGGAGACAATATCAATAGCGTTTGACGGTACCTGGCGAATAAGCCGCAGCAAACTACGTGCCAGCAGCTGCGGTAATACGTAGGCGGCGAGCGTTATCCGGAATTACTGGGTGTAAAGGGTCCGCAGGCGACTTGTTAAGTTAAGAGTTAAATCTCAAAGCCCAACTTTGAGGCCGCTCTTAAGACTGGCAAGATAGAGTGTAGAAGACGGAAGTGGAATTCCTGGTGGAGAGGTAAAATCCGTAGATATCAGGAGGAACACCTGTGGTGAAGACGGCTTCCGAGTCTATACTGACGCTCATGGACGAAAGCTAGGGGAGCAAACAGGATTAGATACCCTGGTAGTCCTAGCCCTAAACGATGAATACTTGGTAATAGGGAGTACATACTCTTTATCGCCGAAGCTAACGCATTAAGTATTCCACCTGGGGACTACGGCCGCAAGGTTGAAACTCAAAGGAATTGACGGGGGCCCGCACAAGCAGCGAGGCATGTGGTTTAATTCGATGCTACACGAAGAACCTTACCTGGGCTTGACATGTAGTGGAAAGCAGTATGAAAGTACTGCCCTTGTTGTAGCAATACAACAACCGCTATGCAGGTGGTGCATGGTTGTCGTCAGCTCGTGTCGTGAGATGTAAGGTTAAGTCCTTAAACGAGCGCAACCCCTGCCACTAGTTGCCACCGGTTCGGCCGGGCACTCTAGTGGGACCGCTAGTGATAAACTAGAGGAAGGTGGGGATGACGTCAAATCCTCACGCCCCTTATGTCCAGGGCTACACACATGCGACAATGGTAGGGACAGCAGGATGCGACGAGGTAACTCTGAGCCAATCCTCAAACCCTGCCCCAGTACAGATCGAGGGCTGCAACCCGCCCTCGTGAAGATGGAGTTGCTAGTAAACGCAGGTCAGCTATACTGCGTTGAATACGTTCCCGGGCCTTGTACACACCGCCCGTCACACCACCCGAGTCGTGTGCACCCGAAGTCGGCAACCTCAACCGCAAGGAGAGGACCGCCGAAGGTGTGCTCGGTAAGGAGGGTGAAGTCGTAACAAGGCAGGTGTACGAGAACGTGCGCCTGGATCACCTCCTTTCTAAGGAGCTGATGGCCCTTCGGGGCTATCCATAAAAGATTACAACTTCGCGACTGTAATGGTCGCGTTGATTCTGTCACTATCTAGTTTTCTTTCTGTCGCGATAAAAATTCCGCCCGATAGGGCGGTTTTTTATTTTGGTCACAAAGAATCCCTTCAAATCATCTCATAAAATTGGATATTAACTTAGCCCATTTCGGAAAAACACCCTACAAAAGCGTATTTGACAAAACCCAAAATGTTTAATAATGTCTATTTGAAAGGAGTGTTAAAAATGGAAAAGCGTGATCCTATTCTTGTGTTTGTTTTTTCAATAATCACATTTGGTATTTATTACATCTGGTGGCTCTGGAAGACGAAACATGAGATGGTGGATAAAGGTGCAGACATTCCAACCACCTGGCTTATAATTATTCCTCTTGCAGATATTTGGTGGATATGGAAATATTCTCAGGGTGTAGAAAAAATCACAAGTGGAAAATGCACTGGCGTAATAGCTTTTATTCTTCTTTTCCTTCTTGGCCCGATAGGCGCAGCAATCCTTCAAAACTACTACAACGAAGTTGCCTGATTGACTGAAGAAATGCATTCAAGGGCCCGCCAAAAGGCGGGCCCTTTTTTGTTTGATAATTTATTTGTCTGGCATTGTAAAACAGGCCATATTTCCTTTGGATCGAACAAGCACACCGCGCCAGTCGAGCCAGACGACTGATGCTTCATCCCCCAAGTCTTTTTTATCTATCCACCATGTGATTTCCAGCGTCTTTGGGTCTGCACCCCTTATTTTGTCTTTCTCTTCCAGAATCAATGTGCCATTTATAACATTTGCGCTTTGTGCATTGATGGTTATGTTTTTTCCAGATTCAGGGTCATAAATAAGCGGCGATTCTTTAGTTATATCGGTGGTCACCAAAATGTAACCACCAATTGAGTAAAGAGCCCCACTTATGGCCATTTTTACGCTTGTGGCTGTTTTCATGCTCTCTGCATCAATCATGGTCAGGTGTCCTTCTGACGATGAAACCCAGACGTTTTTTCCAATTGGTTCGATTGCCCGTATTTCGTAATGTGGTAATTTTACTTCGTCCACTTTTCCTGTGCCCAGGTCAATCCTGGCCAGGTAGGATATTCCTCTTTTGCTGTCATTTAGCGCTACAAAGGCATATTCGTCACTTATTTTGGCATAGGGCAGATCATAAAGCGGGTTTGTAATCTCCCAAAAAACTTCACCAGTCCAGGGATCAGTACTATTTATGCTACAAATATTATTTTCTCTATTTATTGATTCAGCAAGAATGCCTGTTTTGATAAGCTTTCCAGACACAAAATAATATTCTGGTATCATTGAAGTTGATGAATTTGACCACAATACCTTGCCATCGTCTATTTTCCAGCATGAATCTGCTGAAAGAGGGCCCAGGGGACCATTCACAATGACATACTCTCCATTGGTTGGCCCTATTTTATAGTATTTCTCTTTAATTTTTTTGATTTTTCCAGTTTCAGGATCGATCATTCCAAGAAAGGATTTGTAATCGTCAAAAGCATCTATAGGGGTGGAAACCACCCAGCCTTGCTTGAGGGTTTTCAGGTCCAAGAAAAAGCTGGGAATTGTTTTGTCTTTTAGTTTGATGTTCCACTTTTTGCTTAACTGGCCTGAGCCGGCAAATTTTTCTGCTTCCCACGGCACAAAATCCTTGTCCATTGGCTGGCCCTTTTCCAGTTTGCTATTCAGGTTTTCTTTTGGTGTTGCAACCCAGCCGGTTTTTGCTGGCTGGAGCTCTTCTGTGGATTTCTCAAGATAGGTCCCGTTTTTGACCCACCCGCTGCTGCATGAAGCGCAGAGGATGGCCACTAGCGCCACACCCAAAATCACGAACTTCTTTTGCATAAAATCCCCCTCTCGGCTTTCCCTTACATCCACAGTACACGAGAGGGCGGAGGGATTGTTCCTTGGAGCATCAGAGTATTATTTCTTGAACCTCACCAGGTAGTGCCACCATGAGCCAAACTTTTTCTCAAAAACAAACCCTGCCCTCTCGCATTCTTTTATGACTGTTTTTATCAGCGGGTAGTCGGGGTCAGGGAAGAGCTCGCCAACACAGAGCAGGCCACCATCTTTTAACACTCTCTTGCACTCGGCAAGCGCCCTTTGCCTGTCCGGGATTTCCTCCAGCACAGCAACCATGAACACAACATCAAATGTCTTGTTACCAAATGGGAGATTATAGGCATCGCCAACAACCGGAAAAATGTTTTTGATTCCGAGTTTTTCGATTTTTGCTGTCAGATTCTTGATCACCTTCGGCTGGATGTCCAGCGCATGGATTTCACCGCTTTCGCCGACAATCTTTGATGCCGGGACAGTGAAAGTCCCATATCCAGGGCCGATTTCAAGCGCCTTCATGCCCTTTTCGAGCCCGAGCCACGAGACCACAAGGTTTGGTGGCTGCGAGACATTCCTGAGCCTTGAAGCTATGAAGACCGTGACAAAAGCCGGTGCCGGAAAATGGACGTAGTGCCTGACTATCTTGAGCACGACGAGGAGAAAGAAGAGGAAGCACCCAAAAATAATCCCGACCCATGCCAAAATGTCCAGAAAGAGGTTTCCTGTCATGACCAAGATGATAGTGTGGACTTTGCTTTTGGCAACTCTAGAGGGTTTGCATAAAATTTATTTAATTGATTATTATTCTTTCTTAAACTTGAATGAAAATTATGAACATAAGCATTGGATTACTGTTGTTTTAATTCCTCTAAGTATTTATTACTGATCAAATCCCCTATTATTGTTATCTCAGCAGAAAAAGTAGGTTTGCTTTTTTCTCTCAAAGTGAGTTTATCTAATCCAAACAAATAATTTGGCCCAGATTCATGCCCGCACTTATGCCAGAAATCTTTGGCTACATCGATACATATATCAAATGCTTCGTTGGTTTTGTCAAACCAACCATAGTGATTCATTAATATAGATTGTTTTGGTTTTTTAATGTTTGGATTTGGAGAGTTATGAATATAAGAATTTCTTAATTGTGTTAATTTGTCATACTTATCATTGATTCCAGTAATATCGTTATTAGTTATTTTCTTATTTATTATCTCTAATCTATCAGGTTCATTTATTAATTGTGGATACTTGATTAATTTTGTTATTGTTGGAATATTGCCATTATAATCACTAAGAAAATTTTTAGTTTCTTGAGGTATACTGGGATTTTCTTGAGTGTAATCAAAAGCCACACTATTAACAAAACACTCAACAAATGTCATTAAATTCAAGAAGGTCTGTATTGAAAAATCGATTATAAAAAATGGAAGAGAATGTAATAGTTGTTGATCTTTACCTTCGAGTTCAATAAGTATTTTCCCTTTAGTCAAATCATCAAACCTTTCTTTATACTTTGTTATTTTGTATAAATAAGAACATATTTGAGTAAGCATTTGCCCTTCTGAAGTCATGCCCGAAGGAGTATCGGATGGTCCAGAAATAATAGTTCCATGCAAAGGTAAATCCGATAGCTGTGGAAACTTTTTCGTGAAGTTTGTAACATCGAAATGCTCAAGAACCCAGGATAATGTGAAACCTTTAAAACTTTTAAAAAAAGGATTGTTAAAATCAAATGGGTCAGATTTCAAGAAATCATTTTCGTTGCCCTCAGAAAAGTAGCATAAATAATCCTTAATTGTTTCAAAATAAAATTTTTTGGGTTTTAAAATCTCCTCAATTTTGCATATCTGGTCGTTGACCTCAGTCATTCAGTCTTCGCTATTAAATAACTGGTTGGCATATTTTGATTGCTCGCTACCTAGTAATAATGAGATCAAAACTAAATAGAGTTTTTTTAATATCTGTTCTTGGTTGATGTCGATTTCATCCATTTTACTCCTTTGTTTGTAAACAATTTTTAGTCTTATGCCATGTTTTATATAATGCAATCATTTTTTTGGCAACCTCCAGCCTTTTTCGGCTTTACATTCTGCCCCCATGCCCTAAAATCTTTTCAAGACTTATTAAAAAAGAAGAGGACAGTGATGCTCGGAACATGTGTTGCCATTTTGTCTGCCGCTTTTGCTCTGGCGCTTCTTGCCAGGCCAGTTTTTGTTTTTGCCCCAAACAGCAGGGCGCTCTTTTTCAGGCGCTCAAAGGATTTTGACAAGCCAATCGAAATTCCTGACGAATACAAAAGGTCCAGGCAAGCAGAGAAAAAAACTGGCGACCAGCCGCAGGCCCCGCTTCCCCAGCAGCCACCAGTCGGGCCCAAAAAGCCGTCCCCATTTTTGAAGATCGTCCTTCCAATCGTTGTCATTGGTGTGGTTGCGATGATTGTTGTTTTTGTTGTTCTTTCGACAATTCCGAAACCAGTTGAGGACAAGCCATTCGAGGGAAAGCTCTTTGTTGCCACAGTTCCTGGCGACTGGGAGCCAAAGGACGATGGCCCAAAGGTGGAATTTGCAAAAATGGGCAAGTTCCAGTTCAAGATAACGGCCTCCACGATACCGGTTGGCGTTTCGCTTGCCACCCAGCTCAGGATGGTCGACCTCTGGGATTCCTCGACCGATTTCGAGAATTTTGAGGCCATTAGTCCGTCTGGATCTGGCCAGCAATACTGCCGCTTCATAAGCAAAAACACCACCACGGGCACAAAGTACCAGGTTGTGGTTTGGACATGGACGAATTTTCTTGTGATGATTACTGGCGCAATATCAGACGATCTGCCTCCGGACAGGTTTTTTGAGATTGCAAAGACCGTCAAGATAAAAAAAGTAGCCACACACGCCTATATTATAAGGCCATGCGAAGTATCTATCCCTGCCTACATGGTTATGGATGATGCCAAGACCGACTGGAAAAAGGGCCGCTACGTTTTCAAGAGCGCCGGAAAGAAGACCGAGACACTCATTTTCCAGGACCAAAAGAAACTTGCACAGATGATGACAAAAGACAAGGATGATGAAGTGGTCAAGATGGAGGGCGTGTTTAAGGGTATTGTGATGAATGAAAACACTAGTGAAAAGAACCCGACATTCTACCAGGTCATCAACTATGGCGAAAATGCTGTCCACAAGCTGATATTCCAGTCCTTCAAGGAACCGTTTATCGTCTACTACACCACCTACAAGGACAACGACAAGATACAGGATGTCATAAAACTCCTGCAAAATGGTACATACGACCTCAACATCGCGACAAACAACCTTGATGAATCAATCAATTTTACTGTCCCAGATGGATACTTTGTCGACAAGACCGAGAGAAATTCGATGGTCATCTGGCCGGATGACGGGAAGCTGACGGAGCCGATTAGGTTTGGGATGCTCTATTCTTCAGGAAAGAACCTTAAAGTTGTCGCTGGTGAAATTGCAAAGGCCCTGGATTTCAAGGGAAAACAGGAAGACATAAAAATAGATAAGCACGAGTGCGTGATGACATCTTTGGGTGACAAAACCAGCAAGGACAAATTGCTTGTTTTTCTGGTTGGAGACAGGTCTTACCAGGCGATTTTCACATCTGATAAGAGTGTTCCAAAGCAGCTTTCTGATTTTGTTGCATCAGTTTCTGCAAGATAGGCAAGATAATGGATGAGAAAGAAGCCTTTAGGATTGGTCTGGAGCTTGTGAAAGGCTCCAGGTTTGCCCTTCTTTCAACGATTGGCGATGATGAACATCCATGGACAAAGATGATGTTTAATATTGCCCCTGAAGGCTTGAAGAAAATCTATTTTAGCACAAAAACTTCCTCGCGAAGAGTCTCGCACATTCTCAGGAATGGTCGTACCAGTGTTTATTTCTTTGACCAGGAAAGATTTGTTGGTCTTCTCCTTATTGGCACTGCCAGAGTTTTGCAGGATGAGGAATCAAGAAAACGTTTTTGGGTCGATGGTTTTGAGAGGTATTACAGGCTGGGGGTAAATGATCCGGATTATTCCGTGATTGAGTTTGTTGCCTCAAAGGCAAACCTCTATTGCAGCCTCAGCAAGACCGATTTCTTGGTATAAAAATTTTCATCGAGAATGTTTTAACTGATTCTGATATTTTTCATCTCTGGACCAATCTGTATGGCATTGAATAGATAAGCAATAAGCGTGATGTGCTGTGGGGCAAAATGATAGACACAATAAATAATATTTTGTATGGGCTAAGAGCTGATTATGCGTTGTCTTTTTTGAATCTCATGCGTGATGACATACCAATCGATATTATTGAGCAAAGTAAGAGATATTACAGCCTATTTACCAATGAAAAATATGTTAGGTGGTTGGAAAATGAGTTCAATGCAACTACAAATCCAACATTAAAACGTGAATGTAGAATTTTGCTGAATCAATTTCAACTTGGGAAAATAGAGCATAATCCTGAGATGTCTGTTTTACTCGATAGATATGAGGTGCAATCGGCAAAAAGAATAAAATTGAGATCCATTATTGCAACTTCATCAAATTCTAAAGATTTTCATGAGGTTCATGATAAAGAATGCGAATTGGCAATGGATATAGCCAATATTGCCGAATCAATTATAGAAATAAGAATGAAAATGGCCAAAGAAGCTGGTTTCAATAACTACAGCGAGATGTATCACACTCTAAACCAGAGCGATTACAAAAAATGGGAGCCATTTTTTAGCTGGGCACTTAAAATGTCAAAAGAGGATGCTAAGAAACGTAACGAAAAAGTTTTTAGCATCACGGGCATTGAAAATCCATGGCAGGCTTTAAACAAGATGCAAGATATGTTGTCCTCAAAACTTGATCACATCTCGCCAATTAGCACGCTTGCCCAGACATCCAGATTCCTGGGTTTAGAAGAATACTTTAATAAAGTTAGAGTAATTAATGATCCGAGTTCTGCCTGGCTAAATATTGTGCCTTTAAATCCACCAAGTGAAATTGTGATATTTATGGGCAACATTTCCAAATTTGATTCTATAGGTGCCTTATATCATGAGTTTGGTCATGCTCTTTCGTATATGGTTCCTCCACAGAATTATGCTTTTGACTACGATCCTTATCTTGTAGAGTCTGTGTCGTGCATCATGGACAGATTTTCGAATAGTGAGCATTGGTACAACAAGTATTTGCCAATTGAAGCACAAGAAAGAGAGTTGTTTGATCTCTCAAGTACGAACAATATGCCAGATGTTGTGTTGGATGCTTCTCTAAGCTCGCTTGTTTCATACAAGATTTATAGTGGTATAAGATGGGATCAGGCCAATATGCAAGTACGCAAGGAATATGGTTTTGCATGTGATGATAAACCTGATCCAGGTGTATTCCTCTCCCATGAGATGGTTGTTCCTTTTTTCAAGCTTAATTACATAATGGGTTTGATATTTGCCAAGGTTGTTTATCGTGCAGCAGAAGCAAAATATGGTGATCCTTACAACAAAGAATTTGGGAAGTTACTGATCGGGGAATTTTTAAAACCGGGTAATTCTATTGCCCCAAGAAATCGCATCTGGGCTTTGTTGGAATCACTTTCATTCAATGGCAATCTGCCTGGAGAATTTGTAGAGCTTGTAGATTCGCTTATATAGAAGAGCGCAATATCTTATAAAAACAGCTTTCGGGTAATGTACCTCGCTATTTGGGTGTTAGATATATCCAAGTATCATCAGGATGCCGACAAAGGTCGTGAGCATTATCGCCTGGGTCATTGCCACCACATACCTGCCCTGGATCTGGTATTTGCTTGTTGCCACAATAATGCTTGCCGCCAGGGGCAGCATTATCAGTGCGATAAGCGTCCAAACTGGTAAAAGATTGATGATGACACCAAACCCAAGGACAGCAAACGCCAAAAACTCGAATATTGCAAGCATGACAACAGAGTTTTTCTGGCCAAGCCTGACTGCCATCGTGATTTTTTCATGCTGCGTGTCTGACGGTACATCAAAAATATTGCTTATGAAGCCGATGTTCATGGTCAACAGTCCCAGCGGAATGCTCGCCACAAGGGCCTCATAGGAAAATGTTCCTGTCATTGCAACATAAACACCCAGTGTCACAAGCGGACCAAATGCAAAGAAGAGGGCGGTCTCACCGAATCCCCTAAAATTCAGAGATATTGGCGGGGCAGTATAGAAAACAGCTATTATGCCACCTGCAATTGCCATATATACAACTGGCAGACCGATGGTAAAGAGAAAGTAAGCACCACAAGCCAGCGCTACAATTGCACAGCCAATGCCGGCCGCAAGCACCTGGCCAGGGGTCACTTTTCCATCAATCAGCGGGCTGTCATGGAATTGTTCATCCTTGTGGCCCAGAACACCTTTCTTGAAATCATAGTAGTCGTCAAAAAAATCACCTGCGGAGTGGGCCATGACGACACCAACGGTGGCCAGCACGAATGGGAGCCATGAAAACAGGCCATGCGACCTTGCTATCATCCCTGCCAGGATGGATGGTATAAGGCTGGTAATAAGGAACGGTGTTCTTGCGGCTTTAAACCACAATACAAACCAGTTGGCAAATTTTTTCATGCGTTCCCTCTCCTAGATCAAGTATCCTGCTGACATCAGCAATCCTCCACAAACAAGCACAAATATTGTTTTGATCGTGGAGTTGAGGTATGAAACGATTGTGTTTGATGGTTTGCCCAGGTCCATGACAATGTTGATTGAGAGTGGCAATGTCAGAAGGGCAAGCAGGGACCATACTGGGATATACGCAAATGCGACACCAAGCCCCAATGACACATACGACAGCAGAAGTAATGCAGTAATTATATTTCTGCTGACTGTCAGCGACACCGTTCCAGCCCTCTCGTCGATCTTCTTGATTTTCCCCGATTTCAGGTGTGCGACTGCTGTTACCCATAAGGCTACTGGTATTGATGCAATGAGAGTTTCCCAGGAAAATTTGCCCGTAAGCACAAAAATCATACCAGTCATTGCCAGTGGGCCAAAAGCCAGGAAAACAACAACTTCCTTTAGTCCGTAAAACATAAGAGGCGTGAAAAGCAGGACAATCAGTCCTCCAGATGCAACAAAGATTGCAAGTGCCAATCCTGCCTTGAATATGAAATACAGGCCTATCAGGAGATCAACGAACAATATCCCTAGGCCGGCATAAAGATTTTGCTTGCCCTTGATCAGTGTTTCGGCAAAATATGGCTTCCACCCGGCAAAGAGTTTTGTGTGGGTGTCTTTCGTGCTGGTGTGGTAGTTTGTGAAATAGTAGTAAAGATAGTCTCCTGAAAGCTGCCCGAGGACAATTCCAAAAAACATGATGGCATAATTGGTAGGATGGAATGAACCAAGCCTGTATGCTATTGCGCCTGCAAGCAGGGACGGGATGACTGATGCCGAAAAAAGCAATGCTTTGATTGTTGAAATTGCCTTGGCCCTTTTGGGATCAATTTTTACATTTTTCTTCTTCATTTCACAACCTTGCACTGATGAATGATTTTTGTGCCATTGTACTGAAAAAATCATTAAAGTTGAATGTTTGATCGCATAATTGACCAAAAGACAGTGTTTTTCCAAAGGACTTGATTATGTTTTGAACCTGCATTTTGGTCTTGGGTGTAGTTCCATTGGGAGCTGGCCTGCCATCCCAGGGCAACGACACAGATTTTGAAAACCCGATCATTCTTTTTGGCTCAAACTTTGTCAATGCGACATTTGCCTGCATCCCAATGAAGAAGGGGGTTGATATTGGAAGAGAACGGGAACCTTGAGGAGAGGATAGAAGGGAAGCTGGACGCAATCTGGGACAAGCTTTCAGGGCTTTTGGTCTTGTGTGAGAGGGCGCTTGTGAGTCTTGAGTGGCTTGACAAAAGGACTTCAAAGCTGGAGGTAGATACTCATGACCCTTCAAAATGTCCGGTGCAGACCGGAATCGAGGGCGTCAAAAGAGACCAGGCATCACTTTCCAGGATTGTTGGCTGGATCATGGGGCTCATAGCAACGGTAATTACTGGGACAGCAGTTTATTTTGTAACACAGCTGGTTCGATAGGAGGGAAACATGGAGACAATCTGGGAGATTTTGGGGAATGAGGCAGTGGTAACAACGTTGGTGGCTATTTTGTGCACTATCCTTGGCTGGCTTGCAGTCAAGCTGAGGTTGTATCTCATGTCAAAGCTCGGAAAAGAAAAACTCGACAGAGCACTCGAAATGACCGAGATAGTTGCAACAGGTGTTGAGCAGATGGCTGAAAGACTTGGATGGAGCTCAAAGGAGAAATTTGACGAGGCGCAGCAAAAATTGAAGGACTGGGCTAAATCTTGTGGGATCAATTTTACGGATGCCCAGTGGGAATCGATCATAGAGAAGACTGTCCTGGAGCTTTCAAGTGTCTGGAGACAGCTCAAAGGCGAAAATGCTCCGTAAATTAATAAAAGCTTAATAACAAAAAAAGGCGGCATGTATGCCGCCTTTTTTGATGATTTCTGGACAATGCACCACAAACGGTTATCCTTGGTATTGATGAGAAAATATGGGAGAAGTTTTGCCGCTGTAATGTTGGTTGCATTTTTGATGATGCCTTTGTTTAACATATCAGAAAATCGCTGTCCTGATGACATTTCTGCTGCACCTGCCAGTTTCTGGGCAATTGATGGGGGAAATCCGGGGAGAACCGGATCGGCAGATGCTTCTTGCGGTCCATCTACAATTTCACTTGGCCAACTCTGGCAAGGGGTCAATGATAAAGCCTTTTTCTCTATCATATCAGATTCAAAGACGCTTTATACAGTCTCAAGAGACCCCGATATTGGTGGGTATTACGAGCTAAGGTGCTATGACTATGCAACCGGAGGCTATCTCTGGGGACAGGGGCCAAAGGCATACATATCAAGGCCATGCCTGTCTGGAAGGATGCTCTATTTCATTTCCTATGATATTTCCTATACAAGCAGCCTCACCTGCTTCGACACTGTCAAAAGGAAACCAGTCTGGGAATTTACCATTGAGGATCAGGTAGAATCGGACCCGCTGTGTGTTGGTGGAAAAGTTGTTTTCGTTTATGGGCAAACCGTGATAGCCCTGGATGCTGCAACTGGCAAGAAGAAATTCTCATGTGAACTTGATTATCCACCTTTGTCTAGGCTTGCTTCAAATGGAAGTAGTGTTTTTGCTGTGATATCTGATGGTTCTGTTAGTTCGATCGATCTTTTAACGGGAGAGAAACTCTGGACTGCAAATGGGGCACTTGGCGAGACTTCCGAAGAAGACAAGATGGCCATGTCTGCTTTGCAGGAAACAGTTTTTGTTTCCCGCTCCGGCAGTGATTCCATAATCGTTGCGCTTGACTCCAAGAATGGTGACAAGAAATGGGAGAAAAAATTTGAAAAAACCTTCCTTGACTCGTTTATTCTCTGGCAGGGAAATGTGATTGCAAACCTCTTTGATGAAAAGGGCCAGGTGCTTTACGCCCTGTCGCAAACTGATGGTTCAAAATTCTATTTTACAAACATAAGAAATACTGCTCCAAAAGAAGATACACAAATAAGCATTGGTACAATGAGTGTTTTTGGTGATTATCTCATAATGCCCACAAGATCGAACGTAGTTTGTGTGATGGGGGCACTTTCTGGCATGGAGCGCTACAAGATCAAAACCCAGGAATTACCGTCTATTGTAATTCCAACTCTGGGAAGGATTTATGCTGGCTCTGGAAACAACATAGAATGTTTTGGACAGATGCCGGAAGGCGGACTCTATATTTCCCCAACGAAACTGGATTTTGGGGAAGTACCGAAATACCAGGCTGCGCAGGCATCTTTCACCATAAAAAATTGCCTGCCAGAAAAGGTGTCTGTTACGCTTTCACAGGGGTTTGACTGGGCAACGCTTTCTGTCAAATCCGTAGTTATCGAATCACAAAAAAGGTTTGTTGTTGATATAGTGACTGTCCCCATCAAGCTGGCATCTGCCGGCCAAAAAAATGGTACTGTGAAAGTCTCATGGAATTCACGATCGGTTGTCGTCAGTGTTGCAGCAAAGGTTGTTGACAAGCCTATTGACAACAACTGGCTTATGCCAAGATACAACGAAAAAAAGGTTGGTATCCCACCAAAAGGCACATCGCCCAACACGCCGCATATTTCTGTCATCTGGAGTGCACAATTGCCGAAGGCATCTGGCTTGTCTCCGTTTGCACCGGTTGTCTACAAGGGAAAGGCCTATATTTTATATGGCAAGACACTTGCCGGTTTTGACATGGTCAGTGGCAAGAAAGCGCTCTCGGTTTCACTCCCGTTTGCTGCAATAAGTTCCCCGGCTGTCTCCGACAGCAGGCTATATGTGTCCGGTAAATCTTCATCAACAGACCTCTATTGTCTCAACTGCGCAAATGGCAAGGTAATCTGGACAGCAAAAGGAAAAGGCTCCCAAACTTCGCATGTTGTCTGTGAAGGTAAATTGTATGGAACTTTCCAGGGAACGATCTATTGTCTTAATGCCTACGATGGGAAGCAGGTCTGGTCAAAATCTTTTGCAGGTGCTTCTTTCTTTTCTCCATCAATTGGACAGGGGCTCGTCTACTGCTGGTCTGTTGATCCTAATGGGAAATGGTCCCTGTCTTGCTTTTCGGCAAAAAACGGCAACCTGGTTTGGTCCTATGACTATGTTCAGAAACTATCACTTTCCAGACCGCAAAATGGCGAATACTTTGCGCCCGTCATATTTAAAGACATGCTTTACACTGTAATGCCAGAGCGCGAGGGTTCATCTGTGGCCATTTTTGACGCCAAGACTGGCTCTCTCCTCAGAAACTTCAAATTTACTGGTTCATCAGAGGCCGACACAAAGTTCCCCACCTTTGGCTCGATGCCTTTTACAGGCTCTGGGAAAATCATTGCCCTGTCTGGCGAGAGACCTACTGTTTTCGGGTTTGATGAAGAAACTGGCGCCCAGGTGTGGAGAAAAAATATTGCCCAAAAAAGCGACCTGTTGACCCCCATAAATCCTGCTCTTACTGGCAGTGATTTTTCCCAAGGTTATCTTGTCATAGGGTATGCAAGGTCTCTTCAGTGCATCAATCCGGCCAATGGAAAAACGATATGGACATTGCCCGTTGGTCTTGACTATTGCTCCAGTCCTGCGATTTCCTCCGGTAAGATCATTGTTTTTGGGAATGATGGAAAGTTAATTTGTTTCGGGGAATCGCCTTTTGCAAAAAAGAAGCTTGTGTTTGCCCTGGGGCAAAAATCGTTTAAAAGAGATTCTTTCACATACCCAACCGAGCTTGGTGTTGTGAAACTCGATGGTGTCCTGTATGCATATGCCGCAAATATTGTGGAACCCCTGCTTGGGACAGTCTCGTGGGTGCCAAAGGAAAGCAAACTGACATGCAAGCTTGGCAAAAATACTGTCGAATTCTGGCTTGGCAATACAAAGGCGAAAGTCAATGGAAAACTTGTCCCAATTGACGCAGACCCCAAAATTGTGCCAAAAGCATCGCAGGGAATCATGCACGTTCCGCTTGCCTTCTTGTGCAAATCGCTCAAGGCGGCCATGTCGTTTGATTCAAAAACTGGCACTGCAACAATCTCTTACCCATAAAAAGTTCTGTCGCAATAAAAAAGCCCTCCCCTAAAAGGAGGGTTTTTTGTTTATTAGGGGATCGCTGAATTTATCTATATTTTTCAATAAATTCGTCTATTGCCTTGTAGTATCCAGCCAGGTTTTTTATGCCGGCCAATTTTGTCGTTATCTCTTCGGGGAGATGTTTTATATACTGGATTATCCAGTTGACTTCTTCTATACCGGTGCCTTTGACCATGCCGAGCGTTTCGTTTGCAACAAGAAAACTCTTTGCACCTGAAAGCGTTGCAATTGTTGTTTCTTTTTCTATGGCATCCTGCACTTTTCCGATTTTACCCTCATATTCGCCAAAAGCTTTGGCAAGCTCTCTCCTGAAATCCTGACCACCTTTGTCTTTTAGCGTTTTTTGCAGGTCCTCGTAGAGTGATGATGGTACTTTTGAGTAATCAGCCTTGAGGATTGAGAGTACACCAATACAAGCCTGATCTGGCGCCATTTTGCCAAATTTGAAATCAACAAGTTCAAGCAACCTTTTTGCCATGTCCAGTCTTACATAGATATCAACATCGTTTGATGTGGCGCTGCCTCCACAGGAAGCGAAAAAACAAACAGTAATACATACTGCAACCAGCAAAGCTATTTTTTTCATGATGATTTTATATACAAAAAATGCCCAAGTTCAAACAAAGCAGAACTTTGACGCTTGACTAAAAGATTTTTTGGGTTTATTAAGGTGTGCTATATTATACGGCCCCCGGCGTTGGGAACAAACGAGGTCGGGGTTTTATATGAAGGAGGTTCTTTTGGCTAGATGTGTCAATTTGATTGATGGAGGATACTTTGAGAGGGTGCAGAAAGCGCTTGGAAGGGGAAAGATAGATTTTCTGAAGCTCCAGGAAAAAATGACTGGCAATTTCGACATGCTCAGGACGTATTACTATCACTGTCTTCCATACCAGAGCGCAAATCCAACTGAAGAGGAAAAGCTTGAATTCGCAAGAAAGCAGTCTTTTTTTAAATACCTTGAATATCAGCCCAATTTTGAAGTGAGACTCGGAAGGCTTGAATTTAGGGGCTACACTCAAACCGGTGAGAGAATTTTGGAGCAAAAGAGGGTCGATCTTTTGATTGGTGTTGACCTTGTAATGCTGTCCATGAAGAAGTTGATTACCCATGCTTGCATAATCGCTGGAGATTCCGATTTTATTCCTGCCATTGAGGTGGCCAAGTATGAGGGCGTAATAACGTATCTTTTCCACGGCCCAAATTGTCACGAGGATCTGAAGCAGATTGCAGACGTGAGGATTGAAATCAATGATGAATTCATGGATGCAGTCATGGCTCAGGACGTCGCTAAGCCCCAAAGAAAAGTCTTCGAGACGGTAGAGGAATACGAAAAAAAGGCAAAAAAACCCCATAGTATCTGGAAAAAAGAAGCCGAGGTAGTCCAGGAAGTGAAAAAAACCAGAAAGGGTAAAACTGCAAAACCTTAATTTAAGGTTGACCGGCTTAATCTGAGAATTTTTCTGGCCTATGCTTGTCCCATATCCTGCCAACAGGGGGAAGTTATATGGAACATCCAGCAAACATGCAAGGACATGGGCATCCAGGTGGAATGCCACAAGGCAATGGCATCATGCCGCCCTTTCTTGTCTCATATTCGGTAACAAGGGAATGCAATCTCAGGTGCAAGCACTGTTACAGTGAGTCATCCGACAATGTGCCAAAGGATGAGCTTACAACAGAACAGGCTTTCAGGCTCCTTGATGAAGTCGTTTCATGGGGACCGAAACTCCTTATTTTTGATGGTGGAGAACCTCTCAAGAGGGCAGATTTTTTTGATCTGGCCAAGCATGCTAGTTCAAAAGGAATCAGAACGGTCATCGGAACAAATGCCACCCTCATCGACAGGGGTGTCGCACAAAAACTCAAAGATTGTGGAGTGATGGCTGCGCAGATATCGGTTGATGGCGCAAACGCAAAAACCCATGACTGGTTCAGGGGCGTGGAGGGTTCGTTTGAAAAAGCCATGCAGGGTGCAAAGGCCTGCCGTGAAGTTGGACTTCCTTTCCAGTTTGGTGCAACAATCCGCAAGAGCACGATAAAAGAATTGCCAAGGTTGTTGGACATGGCAGTCGAGACAGGCGCAATTGCCGCCGAACTTTTTGATCTTGTCCAAGTCCAGAGGGTCAAAGAAGAAATCCCGGATGAAATTCTTTCTGTAGAAGAAAGAAAAGAGACAATGGGATGGCTTGCCAAAAAGCAGGAAGACTACCCGATTGTGATAAGGACACCTGGATGTACAATGTATCCAATTACGCTCCAGTCAGCTGGCATTGTGCCAAAGCATTTCCCAAAAGAAAACCTAATGAGAATCCCATATTATAACAGGGGCTGCGCCGCGGGCATGCCAAACGGTTATGTCACCATTCTGCCAAACGGAGATGTGATCCCGTGCATGCTCCTCCAGACTGTGGTTGGAAATGTAAAAAACGACAGCCTGAAGAAGATTTGGGAAACATCGCCCGTCCTGCTTGAGCTTCGCGACAGATCGAAGCTGAAGGGTAAATGCAGAGGTTGTGAGCATGACAAAACATGTTCCGGTTGCCGTGGAAGGGCATACGAGCACACCGGCGATTATCTTGCGGAAGACCCAGGTTGCTACCTCAAATAATTCAATCAGTGCCAAATCATAAAAACCTAAAAGTTACTAAGGCGAAACATCTGTGTTCATAATAATCCAGAATACTTCTCAAAGAATTTGAGAAGCCTTTCGATTATACTCTGCTTCCTTGTGGCTCTATTCCCACCGCCGAAACGCGATACAGGCGGCATGATTTTATCAATGGCCGTGCCTGTCGTTTTCAGTGAACCATCGCGGAAAGCATTGTCCACGAAATGTCGAGTCTCGTCAGGTTTTAATCTTTCTTCTTCTATGATCGTTGTAATGTCTGCTTCTTTGCGTTCACACAGGAATTTGCGCCAATCCTCATCGACCTTTGTTGATGCATTGATCTGTTCTATGAATTGTTCAATAAGCTGCTTCTTGCTGCGAAGTCCGATACTGGAATTGATTGCTTTGTCGATAGTTGTGAGGATATTCTTATTCTTGCAGTTGGATTCATGGTATTCTTCTACAAGCATGAGAATGTAGTCAATGTTGACCTCAATCTGCCGAATAAGTTCAATCTCGAACACAACGTCATCATTGATAGTCTCTCTATCACCGTCAGCGCCTTTTTTGATTTTCTGATAAAGGTCGATATAGATGCTCTGGTAATCTTGAAAATTCTTTTCATGTAAAACTTCATTGCCTGCGAAATTATCAAAGGAAGACAAAATATTCCTCAGCCTTAAAATCGCGCCATACAGCTGGATAAAATCTTTTTCCGCCTCTTCACCAAGAATAGGCTGTCCAAGAGGATATTGTGTTTTAAGATCGGCAACCAGTTCTTTGTAGCCTGGTCTGTGCTCGCCGTTTTCATCGTAGCCGTTATAATACTCGTCGTATGTTTTGAGCAGCACAATACCGCCTGCATCCTTGTTGCCGAAAAGAGCAATTGCTTTGTCTGTTTCCTCCTTCAAGTCGCGGAAACAAATGATGTTGCCGAAAGTCTTGACGCTGTTTAAAATACGGTTTGTTCGCGAGAATGCCTGAATCAGCCCATGTTGCTTAAGGTTTTTGTCTACCCAGAGCGTGTTGAGGGTAGTCGCGTCAAAACCTGTCAGGAACATATTGACCACAATCAGCAGGTCAACCTCGCGGTTCTTCACGCGAAGGGAAAGGTCTTTGTAGTAATTCTGGAACTTGTCCGAAGATGTATCAAAATTTGTGCTGAATATTGCATTATAATCCTTGATTGCTGTCTCAAGAAAGTTCCGCGAGCCCTGGTCGAGATTGTCCATGTTGAAACCCTCGTCTGGCAAGAGTCCATCCGGTTCGTCCTCGTTTGCGCTGAAACTAAAAATGGTTGCTATGGTGAGATTGCGGTGCTTTTCTGCAATCTGCTTTTTAAATTCGGTGTAATATTTGATGGCTATTGGAATTGACGCTGCAGTAAATATGGAGTTGAAACCGGCCACGCGTCTTGTTTCGCATTTTTCAATTGTTGTCTTGGGGTCATGTTTTCCAGCCTCTTCCCATTTGGCAGAAAGTGTATAAAAACTGCTGCGTTTTGTCTTCTGGTCGAAATGGTCAAGAACATAGACAACAATTTCACTGATTCGCTGTGGATCAGCCAGGGCTTTTTCCGTGTCTATGGAATAGACCTTTTTGTCATCTATGTGGTCGGGTTTTTTGATGGTGTTGATGAAGTCTATCCTGAAAGGCAATACGTTCCTGTCATTAATGGCGTCCACAATGGTGTAAGTGTGCAGTTTTTCTCCAAAGGCCTGTTCGGTTGTTCGAAGAGATAATGGATTGCCACCCGAACTGGCGTTCGCAGCGAATATCGGTGTTCCTGTAAAGCCGAAGATGTGATAGTTTTTAAAGGTTTTTGTGATGGCTTGGTGCATATCGCCAAACTGGGAGCGGTGGCACTCATCAAAAATCAACACGACGTGTTTTTTGTAAAAATCGTGTTGTTTGTTGCTATGAATGAATACATCCAGCTTTTGAATTGTTGTTACGATGATCTTATATTTATGCGGATTGCCTTTTTCATCCCTGTCTTCCAGCTGGCGCTGGAGGACCCTTGTCGAGATGTTGCCGTTTGCGGCGCCTTTCTCGAAGCGGTCATATTCCTTCATCGTCTGGTAGTCCAGGTCTTTGCGGTCAACGACAAACAATACCTTGTCAATATAGGGCAGGGTGGAAGCCAGCTGGGCAGTCTTGAAGCTCGTCAAGGTCTTGCCGGAACCAGTTGTGTGCCAGATGTAGCCCCCTGCTTCCGTCGTTCCCGTTCTTTTGTAGTTGGTTGATATCGCTATGCGGGATAAAATGCGCTCTGTTGCTGCGATCTGGTATGGGCGCATGACGAGAAGCAAGTTCTCGGATGTGAATACACAGTATTTAGTCAAAACATTCAGCAGGGTGTGCTTGGCTAAAAATGTCTTGGTAAAATCCACAAGGTCGGGGATAGTTTTGTTGTTTGCGTCTGCCCAAAAGTTTGTAAACTCAAAGCTGTTGCTCGTTTTATTGCTCTTTTGGCGTCCACTATCATTTTGTTTCTTGATGTGTGCGTTCCTTGTGGTGTTGCTGTAATACTTTGTATGTGTACCGTTGGAAATCACGAAAATCTGGACATACTCAAACAGGCCCAACGAGGCCCAAAAGCTGTCGCGCTGATAACGGTTGATCTGGTTGAACGCTTCGCGGATGGCGACACCACGCCGTTTTAGTTCTACATGAACAAGGGGCAACCCGTTCACAAGAATTGTCACGTCATACCGTGTTTCATGGGTGCCACCCGGTTCCTCATACTGTCTGATGACCTGCAGGCGGTTGTTGTGGATGTTCTTTTTGTCGAGGAGGTAGATGTTCTTGGCTGTGCCATCATCGCGGCGAAGAACCTGCACATGGTCGTCCTGAATTTTCCTGGTTTTCTCTACGATGCTTTCGTTGGTATTGGCGATACATTCTGCAAAAAACCTTTCCCATTCGCCATTCGTAAAGGTGAGATCGTTGAGTTGTTCGAGTTGCCTGCGCAGGTTGGCGACCAGCGTGGCCTCATTGTGGACCTCCAGGTATTCATATCCTTGCGCTGTCAGCAGGCGGACAAATTCATTCTCGAGCTCCGCCTCGCTCTGGTATTTTTCAGAGCAGGCGCCATATTCGGCCAGATATTCGGCAACAACCGTCGCTTCTTCGGTGCTCGTGACGATGTTGTATGTGCTCATGCGGATTTCTCCCTGAAAGTCAGCAGCTTGTCGCGGTAGTATTCATACTGTTTGTGCCGTGCCGCTATTTCGGCTGGCAGGCCCTGGGCGATGTCATTGACAAGGGTGTCAAAACGGTCCAGTATCCGGACTATTTCCTGCTGTACCTCCAACGGCGGAAGGGGAATTTTAAATTTTGAGTATTTTTCTATCCACTGTCGCGTGTGGTCTCCAGGTAAGTATGAAATTGTCTTCATCAGGTAATAAAGAAAACGAAATGAGGCAACAGAATCATCTTTAACCGTAAGCATTTTCATCGCAGATGATTTCACCTTAAAATTAAAGTCTACCCAATAAAAGATGTAGTAAAATCGTCAAAAATGATTACTGGCTGTCCTGATGATGCTTGGTATATCCCAGTCTGCTCATTTGTATAACCCAAGATAAATGATTGACCAGCCGTTAAAACAGGAATATCAAAACTATCATCATATTTTGTGTTGTCCACAATATATTTTGTTGGTTGTTCGTAATCCAAAACTTCTCCTAATTCAACAAATTCTACTCCATCCGGGCAAAGCTCGCGGATTAATTTATCAAACTTGTCAATATACATGTCGTCACTGAAGCTTATCAGCAACTCCCGATAAAATTCGTACTGCTTCTTTCGTGCTTCCAGCTCCGCTTCCAGCTCCGCTTCCAGCGCAGTAAACTTGTCGAGTATCCGGACTATTTCCTGCTGTACCTCCAACGGCGGAAGGGGGATTTTTATGGATTTCACATCATTGGTGTTTATTGCCTCGAAAGTTGAACCATTAGACTTTTTCTTAATTTCATTCACACAAGTATTAAGGTAGTAATAGAGAAATTTCGTTTCTAAACTCTCTTTCCCCATAATTGCACATAATCCACGCCCAATTGCGATTCTCCTGTTTGTGATGTTTGTGTCACCTACCGGCGCACGAACACTCATAATTATACTCCATGCATCAGCTTCTTTTATAGGTGCTGATGTATAAGTGTTAGAGTATCCGAGCATCGTATTTTCGAAGTATGACTTCCCTTGGTGAAATTCAATCCCCTTAGAATGGTCAGATGAGATTGTGTTTCCACTCGGAGAGGTTCCCATAGTAATATAGGCAATCTCATCAAGAGCTTTATACTCCACCCCGTCCGGACAAAACTCGTTAATCAACCTGTCTAGTTCACTCATCACCGACACCACCTAACGGTTCTTTCCATCCCAGAGATTTGATTGCATTCCGTAGTTCTCTGTTGATTCTGACATTTTCGAGTGTCCCAATCACAAGCCTACGCAAAGGCTCAAACTTTTTTAATCCTTGCTCTTCATTATACTCACCGTGAACAATGCTACTTAGCTCACGAAAAAGCTTATAACCATTATTTGAAAATTCTTTTGGTATAATAGCGCACTTTTTATCAACTTCTTCCAACAGAACACGAAAATTCTTTGGGTTTCCACCTTCATGTTTGTCATATGAAATTCCCATGACATCTGCTGTTTGTGCAGTAATCTTTTCAAATGTTTTCCGTAAATATACTATGGCTCCAGCACCTAAACCCTCTCGATACGCACATTCGGCCATATCTAAAAGAGATGAAAATTCACCGTATTGTACATTCTTGGTTTTCACCATAGCTGACAGTTTTTCACTATGTTTTATAATTCTAACTTTGGGAGCTTGTCCGCATATATCGTCTTCGCATTCAACCAAAAACCATGCTTGTACATTCGACCCACATCCACAAGCCAGAATGCAGTCTATGCTAATAATATGTTTGTTTACAAAAACGCAGCATAATTTGCCTTTCGATGTAAAAGTTCGAAAATCTTCGCATTGAACACAGAAATAATTTAACATAACTTCTCCGACTGATAACGTTATTTGCTGACCCGTATTGCCTTTTTTGTTAATCAAAAATCCATCTACTTGCGAATAGTCGCATTCTGGAGATTTAGAGAGTACCTCACTTAAACGCATAGGTTACGTTCTCTCTATTTCTGTGATTTGCTGCCAGATGCGGCGTTCGCTGGCCCGAATGGAACGAACGCGCTCCAGCAGTTCTCTGAAATAGTCTTTTTCAAAGGCTGTCTTGCCCTGTTTCAGCCGTTCATCGTCAAGGGTAAAACCTTTTATTATGTACTCTTTCAATACCCCAGTCGCCCAGATGCGAAATTGGGTGGCCCGCTTTGAGTTTACACGGTAACCGACAGAAATGATGGCATCAAGATTGTAATAGTCAACGTTTCGCCTGACCGCTCTTTCGCCCTCGGTTTGAACTGTTTCCATTTTGGAAACAGTTGCATCTTTTCTTAGTTCGCCCTCATCGTAAATATTTTGTAAATGCTTTGATACTGCAGGGATATTTATACCAAATAATTCGGCCATAGCCTTTTGCGTCAACCAAATCGTTTCATCTTTGATGACCGCATTGACTGTCACATTTTCTGAAACGGATTGATAAATCAGAAACTTAAACCCGTCTTTCATGTGCCCACCTCTATTTCCGCGATGATTTTGGCAATCTCATCACGTAAAACCTGCTCCCGCGCTACAATTTTCTCTATTTCAGCATTGAGGGTGACAATATCAATCTTCTCTCTGGTGTCCTCCTGCTCCACATAGGTGGAGACCGAAAGGTTGTAGTCCTGGGCGGCAATATCAGCGTTTGGCACAAGCCTTGAAAAATGCGCCATGCTTTTTCTGCTTGTAAAAGCGCCCAGAATGGCATCTATATTTTCCTGTTTCAACTTGTTGTTGTTCGTAACCTTGACGAACTCCTTTGACGCGTCGATGAAAAGGGTGCTGTTTTCTGCCTTGGATTTTTTGAGCACCATGATGCAGGTGGCAATGCTCGTGCCGTAAAACAGGTTGTCCGGCAGCTGGATCACGCAATCGATGTAGTTGTTGTCAATCAGATATTGCCGAATTTTTTGTTCCGCACCACCGCGATACATCACACCGGGAAAGCATACAATCGCCGCCGTTCCGCTGGTTGCCAGCCAGGAAAGACTGTGCATGATAAAAGCAAGATCAGCCTTGGATTTTGGAGCGAGCACGCCAGCTGGTGAAAAGCGCTGGTCGTTGATCAAAATCGGATCGCTGTCGCCGGGCCACTTGATGGAATAAGGTGGATTGGAAACTATAGCTTCAAACGGCTCATCGTCCCAATGCAGTGGGTCGGTCAGCGTGTCGCCGTGACCGATGTCAAATTTGTCATAATCTATATCATGCAGGAACATGTTGATACGGCAGAGGTTATAGGTGGTGATATTGATTTCCTGGCCGAAGAAGCCCAGGCGCACGTTTTCTTTTCCGAGAATTTTGGCAAACTTTAGAAGCAGGGAGCCAGAACCACAGGCAGGGTCATAGACCTTGTTGACCTCGGTTTTTCCCACCAGCGCAAGGCGGGTGAGCAATTCGGAAACCTCCTGCGGTGTAAAGAATTCACCACCGCTCTTACCTGCATTTGAAGCATACATACCCATCAGAAATTCGTAGGCATCTCCGAAAGCGTCAATGGTGTTGTCCTTGTAGTTGCCCAATTTCATCTCGCCAACGCCGTTCATTAATTTGACAAGCCTCTCGTTGCGCTTTGCCACTGTGCTGCCCAGTTTGTTGCTGTTAACGTCGATATCATCAAACAAACCCTTAAAGTCGTCCTCGCTATTGGTGCCAAGTGCTGAAGCTTCAATATTTTTGAACACTTTTTCCAGTGTTTCGTTCAGGTTCTCATCACCTGGAGCGCGACGGCGCACATTCTCAAAAAGCTCGCTGGGCAGTATGAAAAACCCCTTTGTGTTGAGAAGGTCTTCGCGTGCCTGTTCTGCTTCCTGGTCAGGCAGTTTTGCATAATCAAAATCCTTGTGTCCCGCTTCCCATTCGCCGATGTTTATGTAACCTGCAAGATTTTCGGATATGTAACGATAAAACATCATTCCAAGCACATATTGCTTGAAATCCCAGCCATCTACACTCCCGCGTAAATCATTGGCGATATTCCATATCGTGCGGTGCAGTTCTGCACGTTCCTGTTCTTTTGTGTTGTTAGCCATTTTTTAGCTCCTTCTTCTCAGCTGTATCTGGCACTAATTAAATAATATCTTCGAAATTGACACCGAGCGCTGAGCAGACCTTGTAAGACCGTCCATACTGATTTTTCATTTTTAAAAAGCTTTGGAGTTGATGATGGACTTGTAAACGTAGCTGCTTGCAAATCCTCCTTGTTTCTGTGGAGGTCAATTAATAATTCCCAAATCTTTTTATAGCTAACGGTCATTTGTTCCGTCATTTTTGTCACCTCGCCAACAAAATATAACTTACCATAGCAAAAAAACTTCAAGTTTACAATGATTATTGGCTATAATCGGACGTTCTCATTAATTTAATATCTGCCATTCGCAGTATCTATCATAGCCGTTCACTTAAATAGGGTTTCAAAAGACAGGAGTTCGAATGAGGGGGTTTATGTTACTGAAAACATAAAAGTTGACTTTGGCTTGTTTGGTTTTATAAAAAAAAGTATGAGAAAGATTTCATTGGCTCTGGTTCTTGTTGTTGCAAACATCTTTGTTGTTGCTTGCGGGCAGGCAACACCCGATCAAACGCAAACTAACCAGGAGACCCAAAAAAACCAGTATGCAAAAACCAAACCTGTTGCACTCCTCTCGATTGAGGCCTCCGACGAGGAGCGTGGTCTTTTCAACATGCAGGTCCAGAACATGTCAGACAAGATGATAGCCTCGTTCTCATGGACGGTTGTTTTGTATGATGCTTCGGGAAAGGTCCTTGGCACCCAGGACAGCTCTTTTGAAGACTCGCAATATGGGCTCAGTCCATCCCAGGCGGTCCAGGGTTCCTTTGTTTCGAACTACAAAGATGCTGTAAAAGCAAAAGTTGTTTTCAAGGATGCTGTTTTGTTTGTTGATTTCAAAGTGGGCACCACAAAAAACTGGGTGAATGAAGACTATAACAAAGAACTTCAGGAATTGCTAAAAGGATAAAACTAAACAATCTCAAAGTGTGATCCGTCGTCATCACGCGTCACGAGTATTTTCCTCTCGAAACTGTTTCTCATCTCTTCAACATGTGAAACTACAAGTATTTTCTCAAAATCTGAAGACATCTCGTTTATCGCCTCGACCAGCCTCTTTATGCCCTCACTGTCCTGCGTTCCAAACCCCTCATCCACAACGAGCGTCTGGAGCTTTGCGCCGGCCCTCTGCGCGAGTAATTTTGAAAGTGCCAGCCTGATTGCAAAGTCAGCCCTGAACCTTTCCCCTCCGGAAAAGAGCTCGTATGGTCTTGCTATCTGGCCGTCTGTGAGGATCACGTCAAGCGTCGAGAGTGATTTATCCTTAGATTCCCTTTCCAGCTTTATCTCCATTCTTAGTGATTCTGATCCCGTGTGCCCCTGTGAAATTCTCTGGAGCACAGAGTTTGCGATCTCTTCAAGCTGTGGAGCAACACCCTGGAGCACCCTTGAGGGGATGCCATCAATTCCAAACATTTCCTTTATCCGTTCAAAGACCTTCTGGTCTTTTTCAAGAGTCACCAGTTTTTCCTGGATTTGTGACGATTCTTCAAGTGCCTTTTTTGCGTCCTCCAGACTTTTGGCAAACATGTTCCTGCCGGAGAATGCCTGGTCTCTCTGTTTCTGGAGCAGTTTTTCCCTCTGCTCCTCGGCACCTGTTTTCTGAACGGCCTCCTGGTATTCCCTTTCTGCGTCCCCAAGCTCAAGCAACAATCTCTGGGATTCTACAATGTCGCCATTTATTGAAGAAAATCTTTTTTTTGCAGTCTCGGATTGCTCGGTAGCACCTGCAAGGTTGGCTTTTGCTACCTCAAGTTCTGTTTTTTGCTGGGCGAAAGGCTCTAGCTCCGAAACTGCCTTTTTTGCCTGTGAGAGCTCCATCTGGTCAAACTCTTCGGCTTCAATTTCTTTTTTGGTTTTTTCAATCAGTTCAAGTTCTTCTGTTGCAAAGGATTTTGAGATGAATTCTTTCTGTAGCGAAGCCTCATGCTCTTTCAGGTTCTCAATTTTTGAGGCCTTCTCTGCCGTAAGTGTCAGCTGTTTTGAGGCTTGCTCATATTGGGCCAAAGTCTGGTTTTCTTGTTGAAGGACCAATCCATTTGTTTCTTCAAACAGCAAAAACCCTTTCCTGGCCTCTTCAAACGATTTACGCTTTTCTTCAAGTTCTTGCGAGATCTGCCCTGATTCTGACGAAATTGACATCGCTTGTTCAAGGAGGGGTATTTTCCCCACCGATTGTTTTGCCAGGTCAAGCTTCTTCTCCGCACTTGCCAGTGATTGCTTTATAGGGTCAATTTTTTCGTTTATGTCCTGAAGGCTGATTTTGCATTCCCCGATTTTTGCCCTTTTCTCTTCGACAAGCTTTGCTGATCCGCCGGAAGGCAGTTCCTGGCCGCACAACGGGCATTTTCCTGCCTTGCCTTCGCCAAGGACCTGGATTTCCTTTTCGAGATGATCAATCTCTGCAATTGCCGTTGCTTTCTCGCCCTCGGCATCTGAGACGGATTTTTTTATTGAGGTAATTTCTTCTTCGAGCGCTGGTATGCCAGCTTGCAGTTCATGTATTTTGCCCAGTGTACTATCAATTTTTGAGGCGTCTTCCAACCCTGTCAGTTTTAGGGCTTTTTCCAGCCTCCCTTGTTGCTCTGCAAATTTTTTCTCGGCACCGGCAAGAGTATTTTTTGCTTGCTGGAGAGAAAGGTCCCAGGAGTGTTTTTCCTCCCTTGTTTTGGCTATTTTTGCCTTTTCTTCCCCAAGTCTGTCTGCTTCTTTTTGCAGGCCCTCAAGCATTGTTTGTGCCTTCAATGATTCATCAATCTGGGACGATAATTGGACAAGTTTTGTTTCAAGCTCTTTTGCCTTGATGTCAATTTTTGCTTGTGCCTGTGTTCTGGTTTTTTCGAGGGCTGAGACCCTTACCTCTTTTTCTGTCAGTCTCTCAAGCTCTTGCCTTTTTTGGCCGAGTTTTTCAAAGCCAAGATTTACCTGTGTTTCGTTTTCCAGCAATTTTTTGTACTGGGAAATTCTTTTGTCCAGCTCGGCAATCGAGCTTGCTATTTCCCCCAGTTCCTTTTCGAGCTTTGTTGTCTTGGTTTTTGTTTCTTCAAGCGTTTTTCGTTTTGCTTCTGCCACGCTGAGATTTTTTCTCAGCGATTCAAGGTTTTTCCTGCACTCTTCCCATTGTCTCTCTGCGCTGTTCAGATCGTATTCTGCCTGTGCAAGATCAGATTCGATCTGGGGTATTCTTTCTGATATTTTTGATTTATCTTCAAGCAGGGCTTTTTGGGCCGATGTTTCTTCCTTGAGCGATTTTAATCTCGAATCGGCAATTTCCTTGCATGCGCCGTATTTGTCCAGCTGGAGTATCTGGGCAAGTATCTCCCTTCTTTCTTTGGGTTTTGCCTCCATGAAGCGCGCGCTGTCGCCCTGGGTGATGAATGAAGAAGAAGCAAAGACTTCGTATGTAAACCCAAGCTCCGTTTCAATTGCCTGGTCGGTTTCTGGTGTACTCTTTCCGCGAAGATCGTTTTCGCCATCACGGGTGATTTGCCTGAACTGGAGCCTTATTGCCCCTCCCCTGTCCATTGCCCTGTCGACAAGATAGGTGTTCTGTCCAATCCTGAATGTGAGCGAGACTTCGCAAGTGTTTGCATCATCATTTATGACGGTTTCCCTGTCAGATTTGGTTTTTGACCTGATCAGGGTTGGCTTTCTGGCCTGCCCGAATAGTGCCCAGGTGATGGCATCAAGGATCGCAGATTTGCCGGCGCCGTTCATCCCTGTTATTGATGCCACATGGAATGATGAAAAATCCAGCTGGTGGAAGCCCCTGTAGGAGAGGAAATCTGTTATCTCTAGCGATATCGGGACCAGATTACACCACCCTTGCTTCCTGCATGATCCGTTCTGCCTCTTCCTGTATCCTTGCCCTGTTGGTCTTCGCAAAGTCATCCTGGAGGGAATCCAGGTACGATTTTACGGCCTCTACAGGCGATTCAGTCTGGGTGATGACTGCTTTTTGCGATTCTCTGGCAGACGGTTTGTAATATGGTGTTATTATCTTGTCGAACATTGGTAAGGTATCGAGCCAGGATTTGATGGCTGGCCATATTGGCCTTGCCTCTTCCGGCAGTCTGAGCCTGAAAATGGGAAGCGGCCCCTTCATTGTTTTTTCGATTTGCTCCTGGCCACATCCTGTTGCTGCGTATTCATATGGCTGGTGCCAGAATTCCGACTTGAGGAACTTTGCCTCTAGCTCTTCCTTCCAGTTCAGCACATCGTCAATAGTCAGCTGCCTGAGCGACCTTGAGTGCTCAACCTTGTGGCACTTTCCGGACGACCCTTCTGGTACAAGGTCAAGCTCCATGAACATTCTTGTCCTGGCGCCATCGGAGAAATCTCTTCTGCTTGGGGCGCCACTGTATGCCATCTGTATTTTCCTTACAGGCTTCCCATCCCTGAACAGCGAATCAGGGTCAGGTGCCACTGTCTCGCTTGACGAGAGCTCCCAGTCCCTGCAAGGATTTGTTCCGCACAAAACCGATGCCTCGCCGTCCATGTCCTCATCAAGCGATGGTGCGACAAGGTTTGGGCTGGGCATTTGAGGGCTGTGGTAATGTCCAAGTGCTACATATCCAAATTTTGCCTGTGAATCCGAAAGTTTTGACATCAGGTCGTATGTGGAAATTATTACATCATCTGCCAGGTAGCCCTTTACACCCGGCCTGAGCTCGGCCTCTTTTATGCCGAAGTGGCCAACAAAGATTGTTGGGAGTCCAGGGAGGGCCTTCCTTGCCAACTCCTGGATGCGATCCAGGAATATTGTTGCGGCGAGTTTTTTGACCTCTTCCCTGCCCCTATTTTTCATTTGCTCGGAAGTGAGTATTTCGGACCTTCTCGGATAGGGCATGGCGAGGATCTGCAAGTTGCCTGACTTTGTGGGTATGGTTGAAATCCCGCCCATTGTTTCGGTGTCCCCTGGTCTCGAGGGCTGGCAACCCAGCACATGGCAGGCGATTTCGGTACCGTCTTTTTGCGGGTGCAATGCCCTGAAAACTTCGAGTGCAGAAGGCACCCTCGAAGATGATGAGGTTTCGTGGTTGCCAGGGGTCAGGATGACTGTAATTGATGAATCGACGAGGTTTCGTATTCTTTTGGCAAATTCGGATATTACATAATTGGTTGGCCGTTCATTGTCAAAAATGTCTCCTGCCACAAGAAAGGCGTCACAATCAAGCGATTTTGCTTGCAGGACGAGCCAGTCGAGTGTTTCGAGGTAGTCCTTGATCCGGCTGTTGATTCCATCTTGGCCTGTAATGCCGTATGTCTCGACCCCAAGGTGGAGGTCGGCAGTGTGCAAAACTTTAATCCTGCTCATCTTCTGCTTGCTGGTTGGGAAAACCTATGACGACCGTGTACTCGCCTTTTGGCTGTATGTTTTTTTGCCTTTCAAGTGCTTCTTTTGGCGTGCCCCTGAAATATTCTTCGTGGATTTTTGTCATTTCCCTGCATATCAGGAGCTGACAATCAGGAATGTTCTGGCAAATCGATTCTAGCAGGGCGAGCATCCTGAAAGGGGACTCAAAAACAACCGTTGTCCTGCCCTCCTGGGCTATTTGCTGGAGCGCCTTGCCAAGGGCGCCTGGTTTTCTGGGGAGGAAGTTTCTAAACGTGAACGTCTGGGCAAAAAAGCCGGAAACAGAAAGCGCTGTTGTGATGGCAGACGGCCCAGGGATAGGAACCACTTTTATCCCGTGGTTGATTGCCATATCAACAAGAATCTGGCCTGGATCGGCAAGGGTCGGCACTCCGGCATCTGAGACGATGGCTATATTTTGCCCCATCATGAGGATCTGTAATGCCTTGTTTGAGGAAATGGATTCATTGTGAATGTGCAATGGGAAGAGTTGTGCCTTTATGCCAAAATGGGTCAGGAGCTTCAGTGTTCTTCTTGTGTCCTCGGCCATGATGACCGGGCACTGCGAGAGTGTTTGTATGAGCCTTGGCGAAGCGTCATCGAGATTACCGATTGGCGTTGCGCAAACAAATATTGTTCCGGTCATTGCTCGTAGTTGTCCACCAGCGTCCGGAGTTTTAGTCTTGCTATTCCCATCGATGGCGTGCCCTCGAGCAGGAGCATGAAGTATTTGTCTTTTCCCTTCATGACAAGGACAGATCCTCCCTCGCCATCGAAGGAAATCTCGGCGATGTTGCTTGTGAAGGGCATCGTGGTCCTGTCGGCAATGGAGTACACCGATGCAAGATAGCCGGAGAGCACTCCTTGCGAGAAACCGGTCCCTTTTGTCTGACGGAGGAGCACTTTGCCCTGTTCGTCGAGAATCAGGAAGTCTTTAAAACCCTTCAATTCCTCGAGTTCACTGGTCAGACTCAATGCCGGCCTCTTTTCTTAGGAGTTTTGAGAACATGAGGAAGGCCTCTTCTGCTTCCCCGTCGCGAAGCATTGACCAGGCCCTTGACTCGCTTAGTTCTGGTTCAAGGTCCGAAGTTGGAAGAACAATCCTTTTGGGCCCACCCTCTATTATTACCGGTTCAGATGGAACATCCTCGTCAGTGCGCACTTCCATCTCAACGATGGTGGCCTCAAAGATTTCATTTTCTTCGCCTGATTGGATATTCTCTAGCTGCTCTTCTTCAGTTGAACTTTGGTTGGTTCCAACTTCTCCTTGTGGTTCTTCCTGGACATGTTTTGTCTGGTCAAGCATTTTTCTTGCTTCTTCCAGGATTTTTCTGGTTCGTTCGAGCTGTTTTTCCTGGTACTCCTGGGAAGGCGGCTCTTCCTCGCCAAATAGTGTTTTTTGTATTTCTTCTTTGTCGTTAGTTTTTTCTGGTTGTGGTGACTCTGGATTTATTGGTTCAACCTCTTCAGGTTTTTCCTCTGCTTCTGTTGGGTCTAAGGAATTTTTGGGTTCTTCGGAAGGCTGGAGCGAGATTGCCTGCAATTGTGGCTCTTCGTGTTTCTCAACACCGATGCAGGTGTTTTTTATTACATCAATGCACCATTGCCTGAGGACCATTAGGTCTTCAATATCCTCGGGTTGCGCAAATGATGATTGCACAAGAGACAAGATTCCGTCTGGATCAGGGTGTGCTGGCTCACAATCGGCCACCGTCTGCAAAAATTCCAGTGTCTGTGAGTCTTCGCCTTCAGATTTGCTTGTTCTTGCCAGTTTATACAGGAGGCCAGGATAATACGGGTGAACATCCAGCATTTTTTCCAGGAGATTTTTGGCTGTTTTTCTTTCGCCCCTTGAGAACAGGAGGTCGGAGAGCATTAGCTTGAGCCTTGCGCTTTGGTCTGACTGGCCGATGTCTTTGACCAGGTCAAAAGCTGTTTTTGATTTGTTGGTGGACAGGTTTTCCGTGAACGATTTTACCACAGAGGAGACTTTGAGGGTTGAGTTTTCTTCAATTCCAAAGCACCTTTTCAGGAGACTTGAGCCAGCCTCTGCCATTTCCGAGTTTTCGGCCATTTCCAGGATGATATCAAGCGCATCTTCGTGTCTTCCCAGTATGCAGAGTGCCAGCCCCTTACCCCAGAGGCCCACCCTTGAAGACGGGTTTGTGCGCAGGACATTTTTAAATTCCCTTAGCGCAATGACTGGTTCGCTGGCAAGGAGTCTATTTACGGCGATGGTCTCCTGGGCCGGTATAAAATTGGGGTTTAATAAAAGGCACTCGAGGAGTAATCTGTATGATGTGTCTAAGTCGCTTTCTGAAGCGCAGACCCCAGCAACCGCAGCCTTGAAACCAAGGCGATACGGCATCCTGGCAGTCAGGCCAACAGACGTTTGGAGGTCTGATTTCATTCTAAAAGTAGATATTAGCTGCGAAACTATTTACTGTCAATGTTTTTGCTAACCTATTGCCATCTTTGGTGTGATGGTCTTTTTTACAGACATCCTCTCTGACGCAAATTCGATTGATGCTATGAAATCGAAAGGTTTGTCACCCTCAAGCGTTTGTGTTAGCGTTACGACTATTTCAGAGTTTCCAGTTGCGTTTGGGAAACAGGTTATTTCAGGATTTTTAATGGAATACGAGAGGCCCTTGACTGTCGAGGAGGCCATCAGCTTGATTTTTGACGGACATTCCCCAAGGTTTTTTACGGTCACTTTTACTGTGAACCTGGTCCCCTTCAGGTTTGAAATGCTTTGCGGGACATTACAATCCAGCTGGATTTTTGAGGGTTTTATTGTCATCTCGTACGCGTACTCATCTATCCCGTCGCTCCATTCAATCTGGACAGAGCCATTGTATGTCCCTGATTTGAGGTCTCCGCTCAAAACAATGCACCCTATAGACTGGGTCCCCCCAGGTGGGAGTGTGAAACTCTTGATATTCGGATTCAACCATCCACTGCCATTTTTGTAAGAAGTCTTAACGGTAAATTTTGTGTTTTTGCCGGTCTGGTTTTTGTATGTGACATAATGGGGTTTTCTTGAGAAAGTACAAAGCTCGTCTTTGAAAGAGCCGATTCTTCTGACTGGCACCTTTTTTATTGCGGCGCCGTCAAAGGTTCCATACCAGTAACCGTCTTTGCTCTTTGAGAACCCAAAACCTGCAGAGTTTATCTTGTTATTGAGCATGTTGGCATTGTGTGGCGGTGATTTTTTCCAGAGCTCGAACATCTGCTTTGCGTAGGTTGCACTTGAAGTCATGGCAATGTTCTCGACTGAATAGGTCGATTTGAGCCCTGATTTTTCCATCCTCTTTGCAAATGTATCACCGTTTGTGCTGTTGTGATTTAGTTTCTTGTGCGAGGCCATATCCTTGCTGTGATCGGTGGCCAATTTTGTCAGTACAGTGTTGATTTCAAGCGGAGAGAGTTTTTTTGTTGCTCTGTACGCATTTATGAGACCAAGAAGTTCTGTCGAGGGGGTTGTTGCAGTATCTCCTGTTGCTGTCCATGCAAATGATGTCACCAAAAAGGCAATTGCCAAAATGAGAGAAATTCTTTTCATGTATCTCCTTAAACCGCAAAATGGAGTGTGGTTCCTTTTTGAGATATGGTATATGGAATTGTTCTTTGTCGGTTAAAATATCAATTGAATCTGGATTGGAAAGTATTTTATGCCATAGCAAGAATCGTTGTTCCCATTCCATGACATTTTTGGTGTCAAGCGAGAAGATATCACTGCCCGTTAGTTGCCCCTTCCTGGTGTTTGGAGGTATATATCCACTCGTGGAAAAAAGCTTCAAAGTTGTTTCAGATTTCAGCCCTGCCGGAGACCAGCCGCAAGCTATAGAGAAACTTGTAGATGGAATCTGGAGAGGCATGCACTTCCAGACCCTGCTCGGTGTCACTGGTTCTGGAAAGACATATACCATGGCCAAGGTCATAGAGAAGATCAATAGACCAACACTTGTGATTGCACACAATAAAACACTGGCGGCACAACTTTATTCTGAGTTTTCGGAGTTTTTCCCGGAAAATGCGGTTGAGTATTTTGTTTCATACTACGATTACTATCAACCGGAAGCGTATGTTCCGAGCTCTGATCTTTACATAGCAAAAGAGACCGACATCAACGAAGACATCCAGCGCCTCCGCCATTCAACAGTCCGTTCGCTCCTGGAGCGGAGGGACGTAATTGTGGTCGCCTCTGTTTCCTGTATTTACGGTTGGGAATCGCCAGAAGGCTACCAGGAACAGGTCGTAGCAGTAAAAAAGGGAGACACGATGCTGAGGGACGAGTTTGTCAGAGGGCTTGTCGCCATGCAGTACTCAAGAAACAACATCGCTTTTGAAGCCGGGAACGTCAGGGTGATCGGCTCGACAGTTGATGTATGGCCACCTGAACAGGAAGATGCTGTCAGAGTTGAGTTTGAGTTTGATGAGATAGTGAAAATATCGAAGCTTGATCCTATTCTTTCCTCTGTTGGCGAGGAAATGGAGGGTTTTTTGTTCTTCCCGGCAAAACAGTTTGTTACCACGCAAGCCAGACTCGACTATGCAATTCCCATGATCATGAACGAGCTTGATGAGAGAATCAAATACTTCAAGGAGAGTGATAAACCGCTTGAGGCGGAAAGGATTGAGGAAAGAACAAAATATGACCTTGAGATGCTCAAGGAAATCGGTTACTGCAACGGCATTGAAAATTACAGCATGCACCTCTCCGGAAGACAGCCTGGAGAGAGACCTTATACCCTGATGAACTTCTTTCAGGATGATTTTCTGATGATTATAGACGAGTCCCACATAACGCTTCCACAGATCAGAGGAATGTATGCTGGGGACAGAGCCAGGAAGAAGGTTCTGGTCGACTATGGTTTCAGGCTCCCATCTGCTATGGAGAACAGACCGCTCAACTGGGATGAGTTCCAGGACTTCATGCACCAGGCGGTTTTTGTTTCTGCAACACCGAGTGATTTCGAGATTTCCAGTTCAGAGCAGGTTGTTGAACAGCTCATTAGGCCGACTGGTCTTCTTGATCCTGAAATAGAGGTAAAACCAATAAAAGGGCAGATAGACGACCTCAAAAAGGAGATAGAGACAAGAGTTGCCAAAAACGAAAGGGTGCTTGTGACGGTTCTGACTAAGAAAATGGCCGAGAATTTGTCTGACCATCTCCTTTCGCAAGGGTTCAAGGTTTGCTACCTCCACTCTGATATTGGTACAATTGAGAGAGTTGAGATATTAAAGAAACTCAGGGAAGGGACTTTTGATGTTGTGGTTGGCGTCAATTTGCTCAGAGAAGGGCTTGATCTCCCTGAAGTGTCACTCATTGCCATACTTGATGCCGACAAGGAAGGATTCCTCAGGTCATCAACTTCTTTGATACAAACTGTTGGAAGGGCCGCCAGGAATGTTTCTGGAAAGGTCATCATGTACGCTGATGAAGTGACGAACTCCATGAAGACGGCAATCGAGGAGACAAACAGGAGAAGGGCCATTCAAAACGAATTCAACATAGAACATAATATCAAACCTGAGACAATAAAGAAGGCGATTAGAGAACTGCTAAACATTGGAACGGCCCAGCAGGAATCGAAGCTCTCTGATGCTATGACAGAGAAAGACATACAGGCAATGATTCTCCAGCTTACTGACGAGATGAATCTTGCCGCAGCAATGCTGGAGTTTGAAAAAGCCGCAAAAATCAGGGACCAGGTTGCCATTCTGAGGGGTGAACTGCTGGTCAAGGGAAAAGGGTTTGATGAATCCTCATCGCGAACAAAAACCGCAAAAAAACTCAAGCAAAAGCTCACCCAGGCCGAATTTAGGAAAAAAAACAGAGGAAGATAAAAAGACCAGTTGTTTTTTTCACGAATTACTTTTGTGTTTCAAGTTAAGCCAAGACGTGATTTTGCACCTTCCAATTTTGCCAATTTTCACGTTTTAGACTAATTTTAATCTCAATATTCAAAACAGGGGTAATTCCTATCTTGCAGGGCAAACCTTTGTTGCTATTGTAATTTTTATGTGAAATGGTGCTCTAATCTGTTGCTTGTTGGAGTCACTCGACAAGGCTTCAGAAAAGCATCCAGGAGGTAAAGCTATGCACATTGTTGTGCTTATTAAACAGGTGCCGGACACTCAAGAGGTCAAGATAGACCCGGAAAAGAACACAATTGTCCGTGCAGGCGTTGAATCAATTGTCAATCCGTTTGACATGAATGCTACAGAGCTGGCACTTCAGCTCCGCGAGCAGTATGGTGGAAAAGTCACAGTAATTACGATGGGACCGCCACAGGCTGCCATGGCACTCAAGGAAACATTCTCAATGGGCGTTGACAAAGTCATTCTTCTCCAGGATAGAGGATTTGCAGCTTCAGATACCCTTGCCACTTCTTACGTTCTTGCACAAGGAATAAAGAGACTTGAAGCCGATGGCGAAAAGGTCGATCTGGTAATCTGTGGCAAGCAGGCTGTCGATGGTGATACTGCCCAGACGGGCCCAGGTGTTGCTTGCAGGCTCAGTTTTGACCAAATAACCTATGTGACCCAGGTTGACAAGATAGATCTGGATACAAGAACAATTGTCGCAAGACGCAGGCTTGCAAAGGGTGTGCAGGTTGTCCAGGCCCAGTTGCCAGCACTCCTGACTGTCGAGAAAGACATCAACGAACCAAGGTACGCTACTCTCAGGGGAATTATTGCTGCTGAGAGGGTAAAAGTTGTTGAATGGTGTGCCGCAGATATTAAGGCCGATGCTGAACAAATTGGTTTCAAGGGAAGCCCGACCTGGGTAAAACGCATCTTTACACCACCGCCAAGAGAAGGTGGACCAAAGTTTGATGGTCCCGATGCCGTCAAGAAGGCATTGGAGGTTGTTCTCGACAACCAGCATTTCAAAGAGGCAGTGTTTGGTGAAGAAGGGGTGTGCAAGAGATGAGTGACCAGGAATGGAAAGGCGTACTCGTATTTATTGAAGTAACAGATGGCAAGGTTCAGGAAGTTGGCTGGGAATTGCTTGGCGAGGCAAAGAAACTCGCCTCCAAGATAAACCAGAACGTCCAGGCCCTCATTATTGGCCACGATGTCGAAAAATTTGCAAAAGACGCCATTGCTTATGGTGCTGACGTTGTTTATGTCGTTGATGATCCTGGCTACAAAAATTATATAACAAAGACATACGCAAAGGCATTTGTTGAAATTGTAAACAAGCACAAGCCGGACATCGCCCTCATTGGGGCTACGAACCTCGGCCGTGACCTCTCTGGTGCCATTGCAACAGTTCTCAAGGCTGGCCTTACCGCAGACTGCACTGGCCTGGACATTGATGACCAGTCAAAAAAGCTCTTATCCACAAGGCCAACATTTGGTGGAAACATCATGGCCACTATCTTCTGCCAGAAGGGCAAGCCGCAGATGTCAACGGTTCGCCCGAAGGTCATGAAGATGCCAGAACCAGACCCAAAGAGACAGGGACATGTAATAAAGGAATCTGTGCCGGTAGATCCAAAAGACCTCACCGTCAAGATACTTGAATATATTCCAGACTCTTGCCTGGAAAGCGTTGAAATCGAGCATGCAAAAATACTCGTGGCTGGTGGAAGAGGATGCAACACACCGGCTGGCCTCGATAAGCTCAAAGAGCTTGCAAAGCTGATCGGTGGAGAACTTTGTGGTTCAAGACCGCTTGTCGAAGCAGGCGCAATAACTCCTGACCGCCAAGTCGGGCAGACTGGAAAAACCGTTGTTCCAAGGGTATACATTGCTGTTGGAATCTCCGGAGCAATCCAGCACCTTGTTGGAATGCAGAACTCTGATTGCATCATTGCGATCAACTCCGACCCGAACGCTCCGATATTCAAGGTCGCGACCGTCTCGATTGTAGGCTCATGGCAAGCCATTGTCCCTGCCGTGATTGAAGAGCTCAAGAAGAGAATGGGGAGGCAATAATGGAAGAAACCTTTGATCTGGTAATCGTTGGAGGCGGGCCGGCAGGCATGAGCGCCGCAATCGTTGCGGCAAGGGCCGGAATCAAGACGATCGTTATCGAGAGGGGAGAATTCCCTGGCTCGAAGAATGTCTATGGCGGTGTCGTCTATGTCCACGAAATCGAAAAGATCCTCCCCGATTTCTGGAAAGACAAAACTGCGCCAATAGAGAGAGTCATCACCGACTCAAGGATCGTTTTTGCCAATGACCATGGTGCAATGCAAGTGGGTTACAAGACAGACCGTTTCAGTGACCCGCCAAACGTCATCACGACCCACAGGGCAAAATGGGACCGCTGGTATGCCAACAAGGCAAAAGAGGCCGGCGTTCTGATTGTAAATAACACTGTTGTCGAAGAAGTTCTCAGGGATTTAACTGGAAGAGTGACCGGTGTCCGCACCGGCAGGCCAGATGGCGACCTTTATTGCAAGCTGGTCATCTTTGCCGATGGCGCTCAGTCACCGCTCCTTGTCAGGGCAGGCATCCGCAAGGAAGTAAAAGCCGAGCACGTCGCGCTCTCCGTCAAGGAAACCATCCAGCTCTCGGAAGAGGAAGTCACAAAGCGCTTTGGAGCAAAGCCTGGCGAAGGCGTGACCTTTGAAATCCTCGGCTCGCTTGCCGACAAGATGGACGGCGTGGCGATCATGTACACCAACAAGGACACAGTCTCCCTTGGAATCGGCGCCAACCTCGAACAGTGGAAGAAATCCAAAGTCACCCCGTACGAGATGATCGACAAGCTCAAAGAGCACCCGATGATAAAGCCGCTTGTTGATGGCGGGCAGACAAAGGAATATGTCGCCCACTGGCTCCCGGAGGGTGGATACGACACAATACCAAAACTCTATGGCAACGGCTATCTGCTCTGTGGCGACACGGCAATGCTCTTCAATGCCCTGCACCGCGAAGGGACCAACCTGGCGCAGGAAACAGGAAGGCTGGCCGGAGAGATGGCAGTAAAGGCCATCAAGGAAGGCGACACCTCGGAGAGCATGCTTTCGGAATACGACGCAAACGTCAAAAATTCCTTTGTCCTCAAGGACATGCGCAAATACAGAAAATTCCCGCACCTCCTGTTCAACAACCCAATGATATTCCAGACCCTGCCAGACGTGGTTGGCGACATGATCGAAGAGATGCTCCTTGTCGATGGCAAGTCCAAAAAGGAAAAACAGAAAATCATAGTCAGGAACATAAGGAAAAAAGTCGGTCTCTACAGGCTCATGGGCCTGGCGTTGAGAGCATGGAGGTCTGTGAAATGAGTAAAATAGAAGACAAACTCTACACAACAAGGTATCGCGTCGACCACAACACCCACCTGAAGATCGCCGACATGGAAGTTTGCAGGAAATGCGAAGGCAAGCCCTGCACAATCTTCTGCCCGGCAAAGGTCTACATCTGGGACGAAGACCACATCAGGGTGGTCTATGAAGGTTGCCTCGAGTGCGGCTCCTGCAGGATAGGGTGCCCGTATTTCAACATCACCTGGAACTTCCCCAGGGGCGGCTACGGCGTCCAGCACAAGTTTGGATGATTTGTTGCCCTTTTAAGGGCGACAAGTTTTGTTGTTAACCAAAAGCCAGGGTTTTATTGCCCTGGCTTTTGGATTTTTATTGGGTTTGTGAAAGTTTGCGGAATATTTTTGAATAATTTAACCCCTCCGATTTTTGCTTGACAGTATTCATATAATTTAATCCTGGAGGGAAGATGCCAAGAGAAGATCAAATAATTACAGCCAAAAGCGATAAGCCTATAGCAAAATGTGATGAAGATATATTTGGTTGGAAAGATCATGCCAGAATGTTGGCAAAACTGATTACAGATAAGAGCAATGATGACGTTGCTTTGGGAATTTCTGCTCCTTGGGGCTCAGGGAAAACTTCAATGTTGAACCTTATAAAAGAACAAATAAAAGAATTAAAAATTGATCCAAAACCAATCATTGTTGAATTTGATCCATGGTTCTATGGTTCTGAAGATAAGGTAATCCATAGCTTTTTTGAAACCTTAGCTAAAGCTATTTTTAAGGAAAATCATCCAACCAGAGAGGCAATATCAAAAGCAATTGGGTATCTTTCAAAGATATTAACAAAAACACCAGATTTACCCTCAACTTTCACTCCCAACCCTTTGGTTACTGAAGCAATAAATTTTGCAAAACAATTTCTTGGAACCTTAACTGATGACTTAAAAGACTGGATTGGACATGGCTCTTTGAATTCATTTCGTGACGTGAAGAAGCTGCTTATTTTATTGCTAACAGAAGCGCAAAGAAAAAATGAATTGCCTCAAATAATAATTATGATTGATGACTTGGACAGACTCCAGGCAGACGAAGCGTTGACGATGCTAAAAATAATAAGGTTAGTAACAGATTTGCCATGCATTAGATCAATAGTTGCATTTGATGAGAAAGCAACTGGGCAATTAATATCTAATAAGTTTAATATTGATGGTATAAATTATATTAGAAAAATGATTAATGTACCTACTTATTTGCCCCATATTAGTAAAAACGATTTGAAACAATATTTCGCAAAGGAAATGGAAGATATTTTAAATGCTAATGGTTATGTATATAAAAACATATCTTTTTCTCAAATTGTAGACAAAATAGGTGAAATTGTTGAAACGCTTAGATGTATAAAGATTATACTAAATACTTATAAAATTGGTATTTCTGCAGTTGGTGATTATGTGAATCCAATAGATTACTTAGTTCTATGTGTCTTTTTCAATTTAACTCCCACATTATTTAATGTATTAAAGAAAAATGGTGTACTCACATCATTAAGAATATCAGATAATAATAAAACTGGTGATGAAAGAATAATGTATGTAAAACTTAATGATAATGTAAAAGAATTAATGAATAATTATGAAATTAATGATAATGTTTTAGCAAAAACAATTGACGACTTACTAAGTGTGGTATTCAAAGGGTTAGTAAATGGGCAAACAACACAGAATTACTTTAATAGATTTGATAGTAAAAATATCTGTTGGGTAGACAATCATAAATACTATTTTTCACTCCTTCAAAATTTAGAAAGTGCAGACTCATAAGCTTAAATTTATCTTAGACATATTTGTTGTTTCAATCTATCCTTACGGCACATAATACATCACAAGCGAAGTAAAGAACGCCACAAGGGAGAGGACAATCGTCACCAGCGCGGCCTTGTAGCAGAACCCTTTCAGGTCTGCGGCCCTTTCACTTGCGTGGATTGCCTTGAATATACACTTTTTTGTTATCTCCAGATCGTGTGTTACCAACTCGGCGAGGGTGTACTTTGGGTGGCCTTTTAGATAGTCGGACAGTTTCTCCATCCATGCCAGATCGGGCAGTTCAACAAATTTTCTTGGCCAAAGGCCATTTATCAACAGGGCAAGGGTGGCTATAAAGCAGAGCGCGAAAACGATGAAAACTATCGTGTAGTCGGCGGCCTGGGTGAAGATGAAAGTCAGGTAGTCCTTGTTTACAACGCCGATCAGGATGCCCATTGTGGTGGCGTAAAAAATGAAGATCTGGTTTAGCTTTGAGTCCAAGTCGAGGATGGTTTTGTCTGTTGTGTCCACGAGCCTCAGGATTATGTCAAAAAGCATCTTTTCGGATTCGATTGCTTCTTCAGCTAGCTTCTTTTCGTCCGGCATGGCCCCCGCCTTTTGCCCGTGCTTTTTGCCAGGCAATGTCTTTGCTAGCAAATAATATTGTTTGTTTTTTTAATAGTCAATATTTGCGGATGTTTTGACGGGTGTCTTTTAAAAGACTGGAGCCGGCGAACCGATTCGAACGGTCGACCTGCTGATTACAAGTCAGCTGCTCTACCAACTGAGCTACGCCGGCGTCGACTTGATATCCTATTATTGCCAGTGCCTCAAGTCAAGAAAAAACATTGCCTGTTTGGACAGACCAACGTATACAAAGCGCCACCGTCTTCCAAGTATGGGTTGCTTTGAATGCAGGCCTCCTGAAAGATTGACAAAAAACACCTCTGGGTATGGAATGCTGGCCTTGAGGAGCCGGAATGACTTGTAAATCATTTATTGCTAATATCTTTACCAACCCTGTTGACCGGAGGTTTTTGGGGGAATATCATGCCTGCCCATGGAGCAAAAAAAGGTGGTTATAAGCCCGGACACAAAGAGGGACAAAAGAATTCCCCCAGGGCAAAGCGAGACTACTTCGTTCCCAATCCTACATTATGGCCAGATGCCGACAGTTGATATTGAAAAATGGAGATTTTCAATTTTTGGGCTTGTAGACGAGGAGAAATCATTTTCTTATGAGGAATTTTCTGGGCTACCAATGACCGAAGTCAGGTGCGACATCCACTGCGTCACCGGCTGGTCAAGGCTGGACAACGTTTTCGAGGGTGTGTCTGCGCTTGTGATCCGTGACCTCGTGAAGATAAGGCCAGAAGCTAAATTTGTTATGGTTCATGGCCACAATGATTTTACAACAAACATTCCGCTCCATGATTTTTTCCAGGATGATGTGGTTTTTGCGCTGAGATTCAACGGCGAACCAATTTCACCGGAACACGGTTTTCCTGTCCGCCTGGTTGTCCCTAGGCTTTATTTTTGGAAGTCGGCCAAATGGGTCACCGGTCTGGAGTTTATTCCGCGGAACAAGCTGGGTTTCTGGGAATCCTACGGCTACCACGAACACGGCGACCCCTGGAAAGAGGAGCGCTACGGGTACTGAACCTGAAAACTAGTTCCCGTGGTCGTGGTTGCAGCTGCCCTCGAAATTTACATTTGAGCCTTTTTTGAAATTTTCTACTACCTGTTCAAGATCCTCTCCTTGTGCCAGGAGGACGGCTATTCCAAGCTGGTCAAGAACAGATTTTGGTCTTTGTCCTATCCCCTTGACCAATACCGCTTTTACGCCGAGTTTTTCAAGAAAAAAAGCTATATCTCCGCAACCACCATGTTCAAACGAGTGGAACTCCTTTTTCTCGCCATCGAGATCAAGCACCGCAAAAAACGGTGATTTGCCAAAATGCCCTGATACGGTTGGATTTGACGTGTCCTGTTCAACTGGTACTGCAATAATTTTTGCCATTTTTTCTGTCTCCTGCATCTTTCTTATGTTATGATGTCCTTCGATCAGTGTAATTGCCTTTTGGTTGGTAAGGGCGTCTGCAACTTTTTTGCATGCGCTGGTGAGTATCCTTGCGTAAGTGGTCCTCGACACACCCATCATCCCGCACGCCTTTATCTGAAGAAAATTGTCGCCAGAAAGCTTGAGAGCTTCCACCTCATCGGCAGTCACAACGATATCACCATTTGGGTTTGAATCTGGAAGAAAGCGTGTTCTGATAAAACTTCTATCAACAAACCGGCAATTCTTTGGCCTGGACATATTTACATTATGAACATATGCACATAATGCTCAAGTGTCTACTGGTTATTTTTTGATTGTTGTATCGATTTCCAGTCCCATACAACAGAAAGGATTTCAATTTCACCTGTATTTCTTTGGTTTCTTAAGAGTTTTAATGTGGCCTCCCAAATGAAGTTCTTGCAAACATGTCTAATGTCTTGTTGGATATGAGGAAAGGATTTGAAATGGAAAACACTGACTACATAAAAGCTTTTGATGGCTCGATTTCTGGACTATTCAGGGACGCGACCAGGATAACACTTTCATCGCCGCGCCGCGCAATCTTCTTTGGAAAAATGCTTTTGGCACAGCTTAGGGCTTCAAAAGTGCGCGATAAACTGCTTAGGGAAGAGAACCTGAGGGTGCCACCGCTTTCTATAATCAGTGTTACCAGACAGTGCAACCTCCATTGCAAGGGGTGCTATGCACATGCACAGGACAGGATAGGCGGGGAGGGACTCACAAGCGAAAAGCTTTTTGATGTCATTGCCCAGGCCGATGATATTGGCATGAGGATTGCCGTCATTGTTGGAGGGGAGCCTTTTACCAGAAATGACCTGTTTAGGCTTGCCCAATCACACAAGGACATGGTATTTGCCGTTTTTACAAATGGCCTGCTGTTTGATGATGATGCAATTGCCCTTCTCAAACGCACCCCAAACCTTGTTCCGATAATAAGCATTGAAGGTGGCAAGGAGGAAACTGACAGAAGAAGGGGTGATGGTACTTTTGAAAAAGTCCATGAAGTGATGCGCAAGCTCAAGAGGGCGGGAGTGTTCTATGGCAACTCGATAACAGTCACTTCAGAGAATACTGATCTTGTGACATCCGGTGCTTTTGTGGAGGGACTCCTGCACCTTGGATCAAGGATTTTCTTTTATGTGGAGTATGTTCCTTTTGAAGCAGGCACGCAAAATAGTGTTCCAAGTGATGCCCAAAGGGTCCAGCTTGTCGAGAGCGTAAAATCATTCAGAAAACGCTTCCCGGGCCTTTTTATCGCCTTCCCAGGTGAAGAAAACGAATCGACAGGTTGTCTTGCTGCAGGAAAAGGTTTTGTGCACATAAGCGCGAGGGGTGAAGTCGAACCTTGTCCATTCGCGCCTTTCTCGGACTCGTCACTGCAGAACATGACCCTGAAGAACGCCCTTCGCTCGGAATTCCTCAGAAAGATCAGGGAATCACATGGGATGCTCGATGAGAGCGGGGGTTGTGCGCTATTCAACCAGAGAGTATGGCTTGAGAGAGAGCTTGGGGCATGCGGGAAAGAACCTTGCAACACAAAAGAGAAGGTTGCTGTATGAAGATAATTCTTCGGTAAACCTTGGCCTTGAACAAGTTGTTTGAGTGATCTCATTTGCCAGTGTGCTCACCTTGAGCACACTGGCAAATCTTTTATTTGGGGATGGATCAATTTGAAACAGGAATTCCAAAAAAGCAATGTTTGACAATTTGAACTGACTTGGATAGAAGATAAATTCATATACCCTATATAGGTATACTTGATATTTTAATATATGGTATAGTATTTTATCTTTAATAAAATGGATGGTATATCTGACTCTAGTTTGTTATAATTCTACCATTAGAGAGTGAGAGGAGGAAAAGGTGGAAGAAAAAGTTGTTCCCAGAAAACCAAAGTATTTTTTCAAATGGAGGTATTTAAGGTATCTTTCCCAGGCGATATTTGCTGGCTCAGTGATTTTTCTTTCGTGGAGGCACCTTGCTTTTGCGACGAAAATGGCGGGGCCAATCGATACTTACTGTCCTTTTGGAGGGTTTGTCACACTTCCAAAACTTGCAATGACTGGAGAGTTCGTCAGGCGCACAAGCGATTCGAACGTTGTTTTGCTGATCGGCCTTGTTGTTGCCGTACTGGTTTTCGGTGGCGCTTTTTGTGGATGGGCCTGTCCTCTTGGCGGAGTGTTTGAATGGCTTTATAGGCTCAGATTGAAGCTGTTTAAAAAACGCATCGAGCTCCCAAGGAAGCTCCATAATGTGCTTAGATGGTTCAGGTACGTTGTTCTGGCACTCATTCTGGCAATGACAATAATCAAGGCCGATCTGTGGTTTAAAGCTTACGATCCATACAGCATTCTGTTCACCTGGGGACATGCCGCAGATATTGTCGGAATAATAATTCTTGTAGTTTTACTTCTTGGGTCGCTCTTTGTGGAGAGGTTTTTCTGTCTTTACCTATGTCCGCTTGGCGGGTTGATCCATCCGTTTGCAAAGGTTTCTGCCACTGGGATCAAAAGATATGAGGATATTTGCATCAATTGTGGAATATGCGACAAGGTTTGCCCTTACAGGATACCGGTGAGCAAGCAGGTAAAAATAGACAGAGGTTCATGCATCGAATGTATGAACTGTATTGAAGAGTGCCCTGCACCTGGCTCACTTGAGTTCACAATCGGGTATGGAGGTGGAAAATGAAACTGAGACCATATGCCCTTGCAGGATTTCTTTTCCTTGGTGTTTTCCTGCTTGCCATTGTCGTTGGAATGGCAATCGGAAAGTGGAACCCGGCTGGAATTGGTGAAACAGGAACTGAGGAACTGGGTGAAGAGCATGAAGAAACAACAACTCTTCCAGAGCTTCATGGCTACATGAATCTGCTTGAATACCTAAAAGAAAATGGCATTTCTCCAGAGTGTGTGGCGCAAAAGCTTGGTGTTGCTGAATCTGAACTCAATATAGAGGCAAGGACTATTGCCGAGAAACTTGGTCTGGAAACCTATCAGCTACCCGAAAAGTATAAAGATTGCCTGCCTGCACAGGAAAAGGATGGGGAAGAAAAAGACGAAGGTCGGGGAATTCCAGAGTTTAAGGGTTATATGAATTTCCTGGATTGGCTTGAGAACAATGGTTACTCAACCGATTGTGTCGCCTCAAAACTTGGCATTCCCATGATGCAGCTTGATGCAGAGGGTAAACAGATTGCTGACATGTTGAAGGTAACACCAGAGGACCTGCCGAAAATGGTCCAAGACTGCAGAGGACTCCCACCAAAAGACCAACAGCCTGCACCAGGTGATAATGGGAGCCAGCCATCAGGGCAACTGCCATCTATAGGAAATGCTAGTAATATGCCTGGGTATTACAAATCAAATGGTATTGTGGATCAACTGAAAACAAATAAATCAAATACGCAAAAAGCTATTGATGATTTGAAGAAAAAAACTGAAGAAAAAAGGAAGGCCGTTGAGGATTTGTTGAAGACCTTTGAAGATAAAGCCAAGAATATTGATAAAAAAAGATAGTGTTAGCCCCCCCTTTATTTAATTATTAGCCAAAGCCCTCATATTGGGGGCCTTGTCATTTTACGCCAGCAATCTATTTCTTGTCGCAATTTTCACAGGCTGGGCTTGTTGGTGGATTGCTTTTAATATAAGCTTCATGGGCAGTTTTTCTCATTTAATAGAATTTTTGTCAAGTTGAAATAAAATGTGGTCAGGTTTGCAAAGGAGACCAGATGATAGATAGAAATGACATCATGAAGGCACTTGGCAACGTCATGGATCCTGAACTGGGCGTTGACCTGGTCACCCTCGGAATGATAAGGGACGTAAAGGCGCAGGGAGACACTGTATCTGTTATAGTTGCCTTGACGGCGCCAGGCTGCCCACTCAAGAACAAGATTGGAAAAGACATCGAAGAAGAATTGAAAAAACTCCCAGGTGTTTCCAAGGTGGAAGTTTTGTTTGGGAGCATGACAGAGGCCGAGAGAGAAAATACCTTCCAGAAATCAAAAGGGAGTCAAACACAGCAGGTCGAAGATCCTCTAAAGAAACTCTCTGGTCAGCCTATAAAAAGGATTATTGCAGTTGGCTCTGGTAAAGGTGGCGTTGGCAAATCGCTTGTGACTTCATTGCTTGCAGTTGCCGCCAGTAGAAAAGGTCTCAAGGTTGGCGTTATTGATGCCGACATAACCGGCCCTTCGATACCGACAATTTTTGGACAAAAAGGCCTTCTTGTTGCTGGAGAAAAGGGTGTCGAACCCAGAAAGACCAAAAAGGGGATCGAGATGGTTTCAATGAATCTTCTCATTCCTGACCCAACGACTCCTGTAATCTGGAGAGGCCCAGTCCTGGCTGGTGTTTTGAGGCAATTTTATACAGATGTCAATTGGGGCAATCTTGACCTGCTCTTTGTAGACCTCCCGCCAGGAACTGCCGATGTTCCGCTGACAGTTTTCCAGATATTCCCGATTGATGGGATGGTTGTTGTGACAAGCCCTCAGGAATTGGCGAACCTTGTTGTCACTAAGGCTCTCAAGATGGCTGCTGAAATGAGCATTCCGCTTGTTGGTGTTGTGGAAAACATGACCTACTTTGTCTGCAAAGATGGCGAGAAAGTAGAAGTGTTCGGGAAATCCAGGGTGCAGGAAAGATGCAAGGAACAGGGTGTTCCATATCTTGGTGGCATGCCGATAGACCCGTCATACGCAAGGATTGCAGATGAGGGAGCAATTGAAGATGCAGTGATACCTCAAGCAGTTGAGGATACCCTTAAAACCATATTGGGGGAAAAATGACCGAAAATAATAAAAATGCAAACATCATAACCGGAGATGAAACTTTTGGCGAAGTGATACAGAAATACCCTCAGGTAATACCGGTATTTTTCCAGTTTGGACTACATTGTATCGGTTGCCACATAAGCGCCTATGAATCTATCAAGGATGGCGCTGCTGCTCACGGTGTCGAAATTGAAAAACTCATTGAGGCCCTGAACAAGGCGATAAACGAGCCAAAAAAAGACTAGGGGCTATTTACTTTTGCCAAAAAACACATATCTGTAATCCCAAAGAGCAATGCGTAAACTTGCACTCGCAATAGTTGTTTTTTGGGTGGCAACCAGTCCTGTCCAGGCTTTCCCTTTGGGATGGCCTTCGTACAGACATGATCACTCGCATTCCGGGGCTTCTGATATCCCTTTGTCGCCCCCGCTTGTCCAGTCATGGTCATATCAGGTCGGCAGTGAGCTGTCCACAGAGGCTGTAAGTTCTGGTCCAAGAGTTTATGTGGGCTCAAAAAAGCTCTATTGTTTTGACAAAGACAGAGAGGCAGATAATCTTCTGTGGTCGCTTGACGTTCCATCTGAAATAACCACTACACCATTTACAACCTTCGACACTGTTATCTTTGCTTCTCAAGATGGTTTTATAACAGCCATCGACACTGAAGCAAGAAGCCAGAGATGGAAAATGCAGATAGGTAAGGTACAAAGGGGCATTGGCTCCTACAAAGAATCTTGCATTTTTGGAAACGAGAAGGGTGACCTCCTGAGTGTTGATATAAAAACGGGCCAAGTAAATTTCAAAGTAAACATATTGTGCCCAATTTCTGTTCCGCCCTGCATTGCAGATGACAAGATTTTTGTTTGCTGTGATGCCGGGAAACTTTATTGCCTGAACGCAAGCAATGGTGCTTTTATCTGGAAAAGTGATGTCACAACATCAGATGTGATAGGCGGGATGCTCTACCATGAAGGCGCAATATATTTTGGCAGTTATGACAACAGGGTTTATGCAGTTTCTGCAAGTGATGGCAAGACAATCTGGTCAAAAAAAGTTGATGGCTGGATAGGTGCGCATCCAGTTGCTGTAGGAAACGAGATTTTTGTAAGATCAAAACTCAGCACATTGTGGTGCTTTGATTCAAAAAGTGGTGAAACCATCTGGCATTTTCCCCATGAACCAACTAAGACTGAGCCAGTCGTTTCTGGTGATTACATTTATATTGGATCAAATCGCCGGATAGTCGCTTTTTCTGTCTCAAAAAGGATCGAAATCTGGTACTTTGAATTTGCCAAAGAACAACCCACCTCACTTTCAATGTCAGGGGACAGACTTCTGGTTGGTACAAATGGTGGGCGCATCTACTGCCTAAGGGCCGGGCCAGGTTTTGAACTCTCCAGTGACAAGATCGACCTTGAGGTCATGACCACTGACGAACGCCCCTCGTTTGAACTCTCAGTAAAAAACAATAGAGAAGACCGTTGGCCTTCGATGCTAGTCGGAGATGTCACGACCGATTACCCATGGATGGTGCTTGAAGACAAAGTTTTCAAGTTGAGGACTGGTGAAAGCAAAAAGTTTATAATCAACATAAAACTTGACGAACTCAACAAGGTTGGCGTCCATGACGGAAAGCTTTATGTCAGGTACCTTTATGGTGTAAATGAGGCCCTTCCGGGAGAGGAACCAGAAACAGTGGTCATAGTTCCAGTGACTTTAAAATATATAGACCCATTCCCACCCAAAATATGTGTTGAAAAAGAAACTATAGATGTCGGAGCGGTAACGCTTGGCCAAACAAAGAAGGCCAATTTTGTAATAAAAAATTGCGGAAAGGGAAAGCTCGTTTTTTCTCTGAATGCGCAATCGCTTGAGGGTTGGCTGAGGATTGTTGACAACCAGCCAACATTCTCCCTGATGCCGGATGAGACAAAAATTGTTACAGTGGAAGTTGCCGCTTATGGCTTTGCTATTGAGCCTGGCGATGACTGTCAAAAGACGGGGGTAATTGAAATTCAAAGCAACACCGAACAAAGTGTTATTCCTCTTACTGTTACCTGCAGGATTTATGACATGGTTTTGCCCACCGTTGTTTCGATTCCTATTGGTTCAAACAAAGCCAGCATAAACGGGAAAAAAGTTGATGTTACCCCACCCTCCTATGTCTCCGGGTCAAGAACGATGGTGCCACTGCGAATCATTGCAGAGGCCTTTTTTGCAAGGGTATCATGGGATCCGTCTGACAGAAGCATCACAATAACAAATTGTACAAGCCAGTCGAGGTTTACCGTTGGCAGCAAAAAAGTTGAGATCATTGGAATGGGCGAGGTCAAGACAACGACAATCGATTCACCCCCCGAAATCAGGTCGGGCAAGACCTTTATCCCTTTACGTGCCGTCTCTGATATTCTTGGCGCATCGATTGCCTGGGAACAGAAAACAAAAACAGTTACGATAACATATAGTCCCTGATGACAAAGAGGATTGTTTTCAGGGGGACAGTTCAAGGTGTTGGTTTCAGGCCATTTGTTTGGAGAGTTGCTGATTCTTTTGGCCTCAAAGGTTTTGTCAGGAACATTGGCAACGGCGTAGAGGCTGTTTTTTGTGGAGAATCCTCTGCGATCCAGAATGCAATCGAAATGATAAGAACTTCTCCACCGCCACAAGCAATCATTGAATCAGTAGAAGTTGCTGATTTCGAAGGGGATTACAAAGACCTTAAGATCCTCGAAACACCAGAGGGTGCTCCATCATCGGTGCTTGTGCCGCCTGACATAGGCATTTGTGACGATTGTCGAAGGGAACTTCTGGACCCAAAAGACCCAAGACATTTACATCCTTTCATATCTTGCACAAATTGTGGGCCGAGACTTTCGATAATAAGAAGATTGCCCTATGACAGACACACTATTTCTCAGGGTGATTTTGATCTTTGCGACAGATGCAGGAATGAATATGTGAACCCATTGGACAGGCGCTACCATGCCCAGACCATCGCTTGCCCTGATTGTGGTCCGACTGTTTTTATGGGAGAGCTGAGGGGGCAGGAGGCAATCCTGGGAGCAAAAAAGAGTCTTCTTGCTGGTGAAATTGTTGCGATCAAGGGAATTGGTGGCTTTCATCTGGCATGCATTGCCACCAATGAAGCCTCGGTCAACGCTTTAAGAATGCTCAAGAACAGAGGCAATGAGCCGATGGCCGTCATGTGTTTTGATATTATTCAGGTGAGAGGGCAGGCAGAAATTGGTCTCTGTGAAGAACAGTCGCTCTCTTCCTGGAGAAAACCTGTTGTACTTTGCAAAAAATCAAACAACTACAGTCTTGCCCCATCGGTTGCACCAGGCACCGACAAGATCGGTATCTTCTTGCCTTATACACCGCTCCATGTTCTCCTGCTTGATGGCCTTCCACCAGTTGTCCTCACCTCGGCGAACCTCCATGAAGAGCCGATAATTGCTGATGGCGCAAAAAACATTATGGTAACGAAGGTTTTGGACAATGACCGTGAAATTGTTGTTCCCATTGATGATTCGGTTACAAGGTGTTTCAAGGGCAAGCAACAGCTTTTCAGAAGGGCCAGAGGATTCGTTCCGGAGACACTTCCAATTCCAAAAGGACCAAGCATACTTGCTCTTGGTGGCCAGATGAAGAACACATTTACTTTTGCCTATGATGGAAAGGCAATGGTTTCGCACCACATCGGTGAGATGGGCAACGCGGCAACGTTTGCAAGATTTGCCGAGAGCCTTTGCCTTTTCAGAGAGTTGTTTGGTTTCAAGGAAGAATATTGTGCCCACGATGCGCACCCTTCCTACACAACAACGGTCCACCGCAAGGAGCTTTCCAGATCTGACAGGTTTATTCCGGTATTTCACCATCATGCCCATATTGCATCGGTGATGGGCGAGCACGGACTTGATGGCAGGGTGATAGGTGTTGCGGCCGACGGGACTGGTTTTGGGGCAGACGGGACGATATGGGGGTTTGAGTTTCTTGTTGCTTCAAGGTCAGAATTTGAGAGAATTGGTCATCTAAGGACTTTCCCGTTGCCAGGTGGCGAGATTGCGATAAAAGACTGCAGAAGAATACTTTTCTCCCTTGCTAGGCAAGCAGGGTCCAAGATTGATTTGGACATTGGCCCGCAAGAAAGGGAACTTTGGGGTGCAATGATTGACAAGGGTATAAATGCTCCTGCCACCTCGAGCCTTGGCAGGCTATTTGACGGTTTTGCGGTTCTTGCAGGATTGGGGCAGAAGGCCACATACGAGGCGGAGCTGGCTGTGGCGCTTGAATCGGCCTATGATCCTGGCGCAAGACCTTTTAATTTTCCTGTAAGGGATTTTGGAGACCATTTCGAGGTTGACTGGACTGTTGCCCTGAAACAGGGGATCGAGAACCCAGCTTCAATATCTGGCGGATTCCATAAGGGAATAAGTGAAGCCATCGTGAAGGGGTGTTTGTTTGCCAGGCAAAAAACCGGCCTGAAAAGAATTTGTCTCAGTGGGGGCTGTTTTCTAAACCTTATCTTGCTGGAGCTTGTTTTTGATGCCCTTTCAAGCGAAGGTTTTGAGGTGTATACAAACATTAGTTTGCCGCCTGGCGACGGTTGCGTCAGTTTTGGCCAGGCTGTTGTTGCCCTTTCAAGGGTTGGAGGTATGCGATGTGTCTAGCTGTACCAGCAAAGATATGCGAAAAGAACGGGCTTGATGCCACTGTCGAATTCGGTGGAATAAAAAGGCAGGTAAGGCTTGATCTTTTGCCGGATGCCGAGGTTGGCGAGTTTGTACTTTTGCACACAGGTTTTGCAATAGAAAAAGTAAACAAGGAAGAGGCAGAGAACATACTCAAAACGATTCAGGAGGTGTTTGGTGACGTCCCAGTCTGATGTTGCCCTCAAGCTCCGGGGGATGATCGAGGAGCTTGCCGTCTCCCCAATGACCTTGATGGAGGTGTGTGGAACACACACCCATGCAATATTTGCCAATGGCATCAGGGCACTCCTTCCCAAAACAATAAAGATCATATCCGGGCCTGGCTGTCCTGTTTGCGTCACATCACAGTCTGATGTGGACAGGATGATATGGCTTGCCTCGCAAAAGAATGTTGTAATCTGCACTTTTGGCGACATGATAAAAGTGCCTGGAAAAGGTGGCTCGCTTGCGGTTGCAAGGTCAATGGGTTCAGACATAAGGGTCATGTATTCTCCCTTTGATGTGATTGAATGGGCCAGACAGGAAAAAGGAAAAGAATTTGTCCTTGTTGGTGTTGGTTTTGAGACGACCACCCCTGGTTTTGCAGCAACCATAAAACAGTCAAAAGCACTTGGTATAAAAAACTTGTCCATACTTTCCCTCAACAAGACTGTTCCGGAGGCACTCAGGGCGCTTGCACAGTCTGGTGAGGTGAAGCTGGATGGATTGATTTTGCCGGGCCATGTCTCAGCGATCATTGGCCTCGGACCTTATGGATTCCTGGCAAAAGAATTTGGTGTTCCCGGGGTTGTGACCGGGTTTGAAGGTTTCGACATTCTTTACGGACTGGCCGTTCTTGTAAAAATGATAGCAGAGAAAAAACCTGCAATAGTCAATACTTACACGAGGTCTGTCAAGCCAGATGGCAATCCAACCGCAATGTCACTTATGGGTGAGGTTTTTGACAAATCACCTGCAGTCTGGAGGGGCATCGGGACAATCGAAGGCTCGGGGCTTGCATTGTCTGGTGAATATGCTGGTTTTGATGCGGCAAAACGGTTTGAAATGCCCAATTTTCCTGATGAAGAACCAAAAGGGTGCCTCTGTGGGAAGGTGATTACAGGTGCAGTCACTCCGGAGGAGTGCCCATTGTTTGGTGTTTCGTGCACTCCGTCAGACCCGGTTGGTCCCTGCATGGTTTCAGGTGAGGGCACATGTTCAGCGTATTTCAAATTCAGAAAGGGCCTCAGATGAAGAGATTTTTGCCCCTGATTTTTGTTCTGGTTCTTTTTGTTTCAGGTTGCGGAAGTGATAATCCGCAATCTTCAAAAGGCACTAACTGGAAAGCATTTTCCGGCTCCAGTTTCACAAGAGGCATCCCGGACAACGGCGATGTTGATATAAAAACATTCAATTACGGCCATTTTGCCGGAACCGGAGAGCTGAAAATGAGGTTTGAATCAAAATTTCAGCTTTTTGAAAGGATGCCCGTTGTCCCCTTTGGCGAGAAAAAATGGCTTACAGACAGCTATCAGGGACGAATTGTAATATACGCAAATGACGGCATAAAACCTTCTGATTTCCCACAATCATTGTCTCTTCATGGTTTCTCGTCTGGAGAAAATTTCTATGCGATGGAGGCAGAATATGGAGTTTCCTGCTGGAACATGAAAACCGGTTTTTCAAGATGGGACAAGCAGGTCCTTTGCGCCGATGTTTTTGAGTGCGGAGGCAAGCTTGTTGTTTTTAATTCCCCGGATGGCTCTTTTACGAGACTGCATGCACAAACCGGCGATGTAATCTGGAGGCTTGCAATTTCTGATGGGCCATGTGGCCCGTTTGCCACCCTGGACGGGAAGATATATTGCCTTGTTTCAGGAGTGCCTGGAAAAACAACGTTATGCAGGATTGATCCGGCAACCGGTGCAGTGGTTTCGATTGTGCTGGAAAAGAAATATATTGCTATTGCCGGATTCAGGGGAAGATTATGGTTACTGGCGCAAGATGACACGATTGCAGAGTTTGATTCACAGGCAGGCACAATAATAAAGGAAACTGGTTTGAAACTGACAAACCCGAAGAAGGGCAATTTTGGGGCCAGGCTTGATACTCTGGGGAATGTCATCTGTGCCTCATGGCATGACAATTCACTTACGATGACAGAGGTTGTTTCATTTGACCCAAACAGCGGGAAAATTCTCGAGTTTGCTGAAAAAAATTCCACCTTCCAGATAACAAATGGTCAGCTGATTGAGAAGAAGGATGATGGTTTTTATTGCCTTGATCTGTCCTCTGGCAGTGCTATCTGGTCAGTAAAAACAAACAGGGGTGCCAGTCTTGTCTGGGCCGATGAGGATGGAGTAATCATTACTTCAAATGGTTCGACCATGGTTTTTGGAGAATAGCAGATGAAAGATTTTGTAACACTTGCGCAGGGCGGTGGCGGCACCGAATCAAAGAAACTTGTTGACGTGATTACATCGTTTATTGGCAATGACGTGCTTGCGCCGTTTGACGATGCAGGCGTTTTTGGGGTGGAAAAGGGGCGGCTCGCTTTTACAACCGATGGATTTGTTGTCAAACCTATTTTCTTCCCGGGTGGCAATATTGGAAGGCTTGCAGCTTGCGGAACTTTGAACGATCTGGCCGTGATGGCCGCCAGACCTTTGGCCATCTCGCTCTCTCTTGTGATTGAAGAGGGGTTTCCGCTAGAAAAACTGGTGCAGATCATGGAGAGTTTCAAGACCGATCTGGGTGGAACAAAAGTGGTTTGCGGCGACACAAAAGTTGTTGAAAAGGGTTCCGTTGATGGGGTATTCATGACAACTTCGGGCATCGGCCTCCAGATGGATAATTGCCATCCAAGCGGCTCCAGTCTTGAACCTGGTGATGTATTGATTGTCACCGGTTCTCTTGGAAGGCACGGGGCTTGCATAATGGCCTGCAGGGACGAGCTTGGATTTTTCGGCCAGATACAGTCTGACGTTGCCCCACTGTGGCCCATGCTGGAAAAACTTTTTGTCGGGATTGGTGAAAATATCCATGCCTGCCGGGACATCACAAGGGGAGGATTTTCTGCGATAGTCAACGAATTTGCCCAGTCCTCCCGTGTTGGCATTGATATTGATGAGGCATTGTTGCCAATTGACCCTGACGTATCTGGTATGTGTGGAGCGTTGGGTCTTGATCCGTTGACGCTTGCCTGCGAGGGCAGAGCGCTTGTTTCGGTCAGGAAAGGGTTTGAAGAAAAAGCACTGGAAATCCTGAAGGGCAGCGAACAAGGCTCTGGTGCCTGTATCGTTGGCTCTGTTTCAGAAACCCATTCCCAGCTGGTGCACCTTAAAACCAGGATTGGCGGCGCAAGGGTGCTTGATCCACCAGCTGGAGAGCTCCTGCCAAGAATCTGCTAGGAAACAATCCTACCGTATTCCCCGTCAAAACCCGGCCTGATTCTTATGTTCCCCGATCTTACTTTCAATATCATTTCGGTGGTCTTTTCGGGCAATATTTTTTCAAGCTCACCCTCGCCAGCCTCCAGAAGGATGTAAAGCTCGGAACCAATTGATTCGATCGCCTTTTCTGCCAGTTTTTTTGATTTTGCGGTTGGAGAGGAAAGCCCAAGCGAAAAAGCGAGCAAATCGTTTAGAGGAATGATTTTTTTGAATGGCTGTGTTTTTGGGTTTGCGCTTTTTTCAAGCCTCCCAATCCTTTGGGCTACACCAAGGGTCATCTTTTTGCCGCATTTGGGGCATATCTCGAAATCTTCATCTTCCCTGAGTCCAACACCACAAGGTTTGTGACCGGTTACATGGTATTTACCGAACTCTGGACAACACTCTATCGTCATGAGTGGCGACATGAGTGATTTTTTCAGCGGAATGCCATTTTCGATGATTGTTGCCTCCCTGCCTATTGTCTCCGGGCTGTGTGCATCCGAGAAGCTGACAATCGATACTCCTTCAAGGGTCTTGAGGGTGGCGCACATGGCCGGGTCCGCAGAAATGCCTGTTTCGCATGGCGATTTTGATATCCTCAGGTCTTCGAATTTTTCAACACCCCGTCGACCAAGTATGGAAAAATATGGCGTAAATATGTGTGCAGGAATGATTATTGATTCAGAATCGGAAGAAAAGATTTCCTCCTCAAGACGTGCTGGTTCTATGTAAAGGTCAGGTCTGGCAAAATCGTTGATTCTGCCATATTTTAACAATCTTTCTCTGACCTTGTCGACGACCTCGAAATTTGAAAAAACCAATATGAAGTGAAATGCTTTTTTGGCGCCACCAAAAGGAAAATGCACCGAAATTTCAGTTGTGGGGACAACCCCAATGCTTTTTGAAGGTTTTGAGAGAAAGTCTCTCCACTCCTTTTCCCATGGTGGATATAGGATGTCGCCTGTTCCAATTAGGTTTATGCCTTTTCTGGCAGACATTTCCACAATACTGGCAGGTGTTGTTGTTCTTGAACAGGATATGGCATATTTGCCGTGGAGATGTAAATCGGCTATTGATAAGTTCGGATTGTGGAATAGATTTGTAATTATGGGTGATTCTGAGGGCATTGGACAAAGAATAAGGGTTTTAAGACAAAAGCTCAACTATACCCAGATTCAGGTTGAGAAGGCCACCGGTATTCCCCAATCAAACCTTTCGGAGTTTGAAAATGGCAAGCTTATACCGACTATCCAGACACTGTTTAAAATTGCCAAATTCTTTGGAGTCAGTGTTGCCTATCTTTTGGGAGAGGGTGACCTTGAAGGTCTCAAAGTCAACGTGAGCCTGTTGAGCGAGTTGTCCGAGGATGGTAAAAAACAGATCCAGGATTTCATAGATTTTGTAGTTCAAAGGGAGATGGAGAAAGAAAAGGAGCAATAGGCCTCACTTAAAATTCAGTATAAAAGGGCTGGTTGCTGGGGTATGCTTATTTTTTTGCGAGATTAGCAATAGCACAGATAAGCATTGATCATAAATTTCTCAAATTCCTTACAAGAATTGTTACTGCGCATGAGCTTAGCTTTTTTTTGCTCATGAAACTGATGAGTATTGATTTGCACGAGATAAAGGTGAATTTTTTGTGTGTAACTTTCTTTTGCGAGAGAGGATCGTAATTGGTGTTTTTGAGATGCGATTCTGAATGTAAAAAAATGGTTTTGTTATTGGAATAGCCTAAGTTTCTCGTAGTATTGAAGATTTTTATAGTTAGAAAACTATAAGGATACAAAATTGATACCGAAAATGCTAAGAGGCATTTGATGCAGATTAGATAATTATTTTATTGACTAAGTGTGCTATAATATCCCGAAAATAACCGTGTGCTGACTGTTCCCATTATTGCACACCCCAATCTCTTTACGTACCAAATTCATCATTTTGAAACACTCCACAATATTGCAAGTCCATGTTTCGCTTGACACACAAAATGAGGCAAATACAATAACACCCGTTTGAGAAATTCATTGTTTGCCTCAAATATTACCAAACAATGAATTTTTTGTTGTGTTTTACTATTCCATTGATGAGGTTAGGTGTGAATCAGAAACAAACGAAACGGTTATCGGTAATTTTGTTGCCGGGCCACGAGAGGGTTTTTTCATTTAGTTTGAAATGGGCGAGTATTTATGCAGGGACTATAATACTCTCCGTTCTTTCGTGCGTGCTTGTCAACTTTGTCACCGTTTCCTATCCAACCAGAGCTCATGAATTCAGTATGTTGATGTCTACCGGCACAGGCAGGCTTTCTTACTTGCTTTCAGAGCAGATTGCCTATGTCAAATCAGAAGAAATGATATATTCAGAGTCGGCAACCCAACTCCTCGAGGCCACAAAACAGCTTGAGTCCAAAGATAAAACAATCAGGGAAAAGGACGAAATAGCCCCGCAGTACAAGACCCTCAAGGAGATCTTCAATTCAAAACCATATCGCGAGCTTGCCACCAATCCTCAACTTTCGGACCAGGGCTCAGTTATTTCTGCCAAAGCAGCAACAATACTCCAAAGAATTGACAGCACAACCCACATTTTCGCCCAGGCAGAGCGTATCACGGACAATCTTTACTGGCTCAGGACACATACGCCAAACTGCTACCCGGTCCCAGATGGTGAAACAAGGGACCATAATCCTGGTTTTGGATATAGAATCCATCCAATTTGGGGGACTTTCGATAACCACACAGGAATCGATATTGAAGGCAAACTTGGTGAACCGATTTATGCAGTTGCTGATGGTGTTGTTACCAGAGCAAAGTTGTACGGTGGTTATGGTCGCTGTATAGACATTCTCCATCGCAAGGACGAAGGTGGAATTGTATCCAGATATGGCCATTGCGACGAGATTGTTGTAAAAGAGGGCGACATGGTCAAGAGGGGTGACCTGATAGGCTATGTAGGTTCAACAGGAACCTCGACAGGCCCGCACATCCATTTTGAAATAACGATAGACAATAGGCCAACAGACCCAGATGAATATATCCGTAACGTAAACATAAGCCAGAAATACCTCAAAAAGGAAGTCCCGGCCCAGCAAAAAGCGAGCGGGGGGAAATGATGATGCTCCAGGTCTGGAAAAAACAAAATAGGGCGCTTTTTGGGGGTTTTCTCCAGCAGGAGAAAAGGAGGAGCAAATGCTGATGAGCGGAAAGGGTAGTACAAAAAGGGGACTTGGTTTTAAAATTTTGATTATTTCAATATCTTTTATCCTGTTGGGTTCTTTGGTGACAACTTTTGTAATAACAAACAAGATAGCCGCTGAAAAAAGACTGGCTGAAATTGAAGGTATTGTCAGAAAACAGGCCACCACAACAAAATCTATAGCCATGATGTTTTTGACACGCCAGATGGTCGAAATGGCCACAGATTTTCCAATTTACCCCATTAAGGATTTCACAAGCAGGAAACATTATAGTGAATTTGGATACAAGGTTCACCCAATTTGGGGGGCATTCGATAACCACACAGGGATCGATATAGAAGCGAAGCTCGGAGAAAAGGCGTTTGCTGTGTATGATGGCAAAATAATAAGGGCTGGATGGTATGGTGGGTATGGTCTTTGTGTTGATCTGAGTTTTAGATATTGTGATAGGGATTTTATTACTAGATATGCAAATTTGAGCGAAATGCTTGTTTCAAAAGGTGATGTCGTTTCAAAAGGGCATGTTATAGGTTTAGCTGGTTCAACAGGAGTTTCAACAGGACCACACCTTCATTTTGAAACCCTATTAAAAGATAGACCGGTCGACCCAATAGATCTTTATGCAAAGTTTGGAGCGATGATGGCAAAGGCAGGACCCAAGTGATATTTTTTGTAGTAGAAACCCCAAAGCGAGGTGCCATGGGCGTTGATTTATTAAGCGTCGATTTATTGGCCCCAGGCGCCAGAACCCTCGGAGGTGTTAAATGCTTTTAAGGCACAAAACAAAAACAAACTCTCTCACCATGATGTTCATGCCACACTATGACTCACCAGTCAGGATAATTAGACTGCCGTTCGCGGCCCTCTACACCATCCTTGTGGTTGTCATAATGGCCTCAACCATGTTGGGGCAGCTGGTATTTAGATACAATCAGATGCAGGCCAACATTGAAACACTGCGACAGGGCTCAAGCCGCAGACTGGTTGATCTCCAGAGAGAGATGCTTTATGACTACTCAAACAGGCTCAACAACATCCAGAACAAGTTTGCAGTTGTTGAGGAATATCTTAACTATCTTTCAAATCTAAACAAAGAAGTGAAGGCTTCTGTTGCGGTTATAACCCCAAATAACACTCTCGAGCAAGTGATTGCAGAAAATAGCCTCAAGCAAGAGTCTGTTCCGAAGCCTGCCGCTTATTTGCCTGTCACTTACGACAATCTCCAGAAAACCTCGGAACATGTCATTAAAGAGAGTGATGAGAGAACAAGGGCTCTTTCTGTAATGAATGCCTATGCCCAGGAATACAAGGACCTAAGGGATCGTACACCAACTGGATGGCCGCTTCAGGGAAGACTGACCTCTTTTTTTGGCTGGAGAGAGTGGACTGGTACCTTCCATGAGGGAATAGACATTGTTGCCCCGCTTGGAACACCACTTCATGCTACCGCCTCTGGAACTGTAATAAGAGCTGAATGGTTCTCTGGCTACGGTCTCTGTGTTGATGTTCTCCACCGTGATGGCATTGTTACCCGCTACGGCCATTGCGATAAAATACTGATCAAGAAGGGTGATGGCATAAAAGTTGGTCAGGTCATTGCGTTGACAGGTTCAACCGGTAATTCCGACATACCACATTGCCATTACGAAATAAGAATCAACGACAAATCGGTAGATCCGATGAAGTTCCCGTTCTAGGAGTCACAAAAAATATGTTTGGAAAACCAACATCAGAGGTGAGGGACCGTTCTGAGTCCTATATATCCTCAACGCTGAAGATCACAGGCACAATTTATTGCAATGGCATTCTAAGAATAGATGGCACACTTGAGGGCAATGTTGAGGGTGAAGGCCATCTCATTGTTGGCCGTACTGCCCATATCAAGGGTGACATCAGAATGAAATCTGTGACCAACCTTGGCACCATAGAGGGCAACCTCTTCTGCACGGATGTCATTGAGCTCCTCGAGGGTTCAAAACTGCTGGGTGACGTCAATCTCGAAACGTCCCGTTTCAGGATTGAGGAAAATGTCACCTTCTCCGGCAGGTCAAAAACAAACCTTAAAACACTGGCAAAACAGCAGTAGCAATGGCTGTTTGGCAAGGAAAAACAAACAGGCTGGACCAAAACCGGCTTGAAATCCCCGGCACTCACAAAGCTTTTATGAGGGTGCCGGGGATTATCTTTTGTTCTGTCCCCATGGAGCAAGGCCTTTTTGCAGACAATGCACCAGAACAAGTCGCCAATGTTGCTTCTTTGCCTGGTATCATCAAGGCATCATTTGCCATGCCTGATATTCATTGGGGCTATGGTTTCCCGATTGGTGGCGTGGCCGCGTTTGATGAAAAAGAAGGTGTCATCTCCCCTGGTGGTGTTGGATATGATATCAACTGTGGTGTCAGGCTCCTTCGTTCCAACCTGGTGGCCCACGATGTCGTAAAACACGTCGAGAAAATAATTGGCTCGATTTATAGCAATGTTCCATCTGGTGTGGGCTCCGAAGGAAAAATAAGGCTGGAACGGCAGGAACTCCAAAAAGTACTTGTTGAAGGTTCTGCCTGGGCGGTCAAAAAAGGTTATGGCTATCAAGAAGACCTGCAATTCATTGAAGATGGCGGGCAAATGGCTGGTGCAAATCCCGATGCAGTCTCGAAAGAAGCAGTAAAGAGGGGTACACCGCAACTCGGAACTCTGGGTGCTGGCAACCATTTTCTGGAAATCCAGGAAGTCACCGAGATTTATGACGAAAAAATAGCAGGAACATTTGGGCTTTTTGTCGGCCAGATGGTCGTATTAATACACACTGGGTCGAGGGGCCTCGGGCACCAGGTCGCAACTGACTACATAGATGTCATGCAAAATGCTGCAAAAATGTATGGCATCGAGCTTCCAGACAGGCAACTTGCATGTGCACCGTTCATGTCTCCCGAAGGCCAGCGCTATTTTGGTGCCATGGCTGCATCAGCAAATTATGCCTGGGCAAACAGGCAGATGATAACCCACTGGGTCAGGGAAAGTTTTGAGAGGTCTCTTGGGATGAGTCAGGAGAAACTCGGTTTGGGGATTGTCTATGACATTGCCCACAATATCGCAAAGAGGGAAACACACCTTGGGAGAAAAGTGGTTGTCCATCGCAAGGGTGCTACAAGGGCCTTCCCTGCGGGTTTCCCTGGGATTCCCGAGACATACAGCGAAACTGGTCATCCAGTACTTGTTCCAGGTGATATGGGTCGATATTCTTTTGTCATGGTTGGTACCAAAAAAGGCGCTGAAGAGGTTTTTGCATCTTGCTGTCATGGTGCGGGAAGGGTCCTTTCCAGAACACAGGCAATCAAAAATTACAGACCCGGACAAGTTATTGAGAAACTTAGGCAGAACGGGACATATCTAAAAGCAGCAAATTCTGAAACTATTAGTGAAGAAGCCCCTGGTGCATACAAAGATGTTGCCATGGTGGTTGATGTCTTGGATGGTGCAGGAATTGCCAAAAAGATTGCAAAAATGAGACCACTTGGTGTTGTGAAGGGGTAAAAATAGGATGTCGAACAGAAACCGTTTATCAAGAATAAGGTCCCGCAGAGGCATGGCAGACAAACAGAAAAAAGTTATAAAAAATCTGTTTTATGGTTTTCTTGTGCTTGTTGTCATTGCTGCGGTGGGCACGACTGTTTTTTTTCTAACGAGGCTCACCCCCAAAAAAGATAATCTGTTTAGCGATCCAAATGGTTTTTTCGAAATGGAACTGCCAGAAGACTGGGTATATTATAAAGGCGCTGATGTTGTCAAATTTGACAGTTCACTTGGTCATGCAAGCTATTCCTTCGTTTTTTACCCAAAAGGCCAGAACATGGAGATAGAGAAATTTACTGGTAATGTCCTCACCTGTGCGGTTTTTTTGAAAGAGTGGGTTGGAGACAAGGAACATTACGACAAGTTCTTTGGTTACATGGGTGGCATCAATAACCCAAAGAAGTATATGACCGAGGAAATTTTGCAGAAAGGTGAAAAGATTCCAGGGGTAAAAGATGGAGGGTATACCTTTGAGAAAGGTTGGCCACTGGCAACTGTAAAGTCAAAGAATGCAATGATATTCTTCAATGGATCTTACTCTGGGGATGAAGAGAAAAAAACAATAGAAAAAATGCTTCTTTCAATAAAAACACCATGAAAGCTGATCTGATACTTCGCAATTGTTCTGAGCTTGTGACCCTAGCTGGCCCGTGTCCCCGAAAGGGCAACCAGATGGACAATCTGGCGATCGTTAAAAACGGGTCTTTTGCTATTAAGGATGGCCTTTTTGTTGCTGTTGGGACAGAAAGCGAGATTGTTTCAAATTACGAATCAGAAACCATTATTGACGCCAGTGGGTGTTGTGTTCTGCCTGGTTTTGTGGATTCTCATACCCACATTATTTTTGCCGGTGACAGGTCGGCCGAGTTCGAAATGAGGCTCCAGGGCGCGACCTACGAGGAGATAATGGCAAAGGGTGGCGGCATACTCAATACTGTAAGTACCACCAGATTGGCCTCTTATGAGGAGCTTTATGCCCAGTCGGCAAAGCGCCTGAAGACAATGATCAAAACCGGAACGACGGCTTTTGAGATGAAGTCAGGTTACGGGCTTGAGGCCAATGCAGAGATGAAAATGCTCATGGTTGCAAAAAAACTCATCCATGATTTTGGTGTCGAGGCCAAAACGACCTTCATGGGCGCCCATGCCATACCCAAAGATATCGACAGGAATGATTTTATTTCCCTCGTCAAAGGAGAAATGCTCTATGTGTGCAAACCCTATTCCGATTTCATCGATGTGTTCTGCGATAAAGGGGCATTCACGAACGAGGAAACAGAGGATATTGTAAAAGATTCTGGCTTGCCGGTGAGGCTCCATGTTGATGAGCTTGCTGACACTGGTGGTGCTTCACTTGCCGCAAAACTTGGTGCTGTCTCTGCAGACCACCTGATCGGCGCTTCTAACAAAGGTTTTGAGGACATGGCCAGATCAGGAACTGTTGCAACTTTCCTCCCAGGAACATCTTTCTTCCTGGGCAAACCTTTTGCCAGGGCAAAAAAGGCTATTGAGTCAGGCTGTGTTGTTGCCATTGCCTCTGATAGAAACCCAGGTTCCTGCACGATCCAGTCAATGCCGTTTGTAGTTGGACTGGCATGCTTGAGGCTGGGCATGACGCCAGCACAAGCAATATCTGCTGCCACAATCAATGCCGCATATTCCATCAGATCGCACGACAGGGTTGGCTCTATAGAAAAAGGCAAGAGAGCCGATTTTGTCATTTATGATGTTGAATCTTACAGAATGATACCCTATGAACTTGGCGTGGACCACGCAAAAATGACATTCATCAAAGGCAAGGAGGCATCATGGCCAGACTAGTTGAATGCGTACCAAACTTCTCTGAAGGCAGAAGAAAAGATGTTGTAGAAAAGATAGCCCAGGTTGCAAAGGACACCCCGAACGTCAAGCTGCTTGATGTGCAGATGGACGCTGATCACAACAGGTGTGTTGTGACATTCGTCGGGGAGCCGGAGGCGGCCGCTGAGGCAGCATTCGGGATGTGCAAGGTTGCATCAGAGCTAATTGACATGAACACACACAAGGGCGAACACCCGCGCCTTGGCGCAACGGATGTCATCCCGTTTGTCCCGATTTCTGAAGTCACTACCGAAGAGGCGGTCAAGCTGGCGGTATCGCTTGGCGAGAGAATATGGAAAGAACTGAAAATCCCGGTCTATCTATACGAAGATGCTGCAAGAACTCCTGAGCGCCAGGACCTATCAAACATCAGGCAGGGCGAATATGAAGGCATTAAGAAGGAAATGGGCGAGAAGCCTGAAAGAAACCCTGACATAGGCGAACCTGCAATGCATCCGACAGCCGGAGCAGTTGTTGTTGGCGCCAGGATGCCCCTTGTTGCCTTCAACGTGAACCTTGGCTCTCAGAATATCGAGGTTGCGAAGGAGATTGCAAAGCTCATCAGATTCAGGAGCGGTGGTCTCAGGTTTGTCAAAGCCCTTGGTTTCTCGATCAGAGAGAGGGGCTTTGTCCAGGTTTCGATGAATCTTACAAACTACAAGAAAACCTCGATAAGGACCGCCTACGAGTTTGTCAAAAGAGAGGCTGAAAGACTGGGTGTGCTCCCGATAGGTGCTGAAATAGTTGGTCTCCTGCCGCTTGACGCACTTGTTGATGTTGGTGTTTCATACATGAACGTCTGGGACTTCAAGAAGGCGCAGATAATTGACCTCAGGGTCAGCGCTTCGGATTCCGGGGAGGTTTCCTGGATACCAAAGAATTTCATCAGGGAAGTTGCAAGTAAATCACCAGCCCCAGGCGGCGGCTCTGTTGCCGCTTCAGCCGGTGCGCTTGGTGCTGGGCTTTCCGCAATGGTGGCCAAGCTGTCGCAGGGCAAAAAGTATGCCGAAGTAAAAGAAGAGATGGAAAAAGTTGCCGCGAAGGCAGACGAGGTTACCGAAAAGCTCCTGTCGCTCATCCAGGAGGATTCTGACGCATTCAACGAAATGCTTGCATGTAGAAAGCTTCCATCCGGCACTCCCGAGTCAGACGCTTTCAGGCAGAAAAAGATGCAGGAAGCAATTGCAAAAGCGAGCCTTGTTCCTCTCAACACGATGAGGACCGCTGCAATGGCAGTTCCTCTTATTAAGACGGTTGCACAGAAGGGAAACCCGAATTCCGTTTCTGATGCCGGTGTTGCCGCCTTATCTATTAAAACTGCAATTTATGGTGCACACATGAATGTCATGATCAACCTGCCTTCCCTCGAAGACAAGGAGATGGCATCAAAAATGATGGCAGAAGCTGACAAGATTGAAAAGGAAGCGATCCCCCAGTGTGATGAGATCCACAAATTTGTGCTCGAAAAAATAAAGCAAATGTAACCAAAAAACTAACATTTTATATTTACGCTTACCAAAAAATGCCGGTTTGCCAATGAAATATAGACTAAACCGGCATTTTTATTTTTCGTGATTTGGTGATCTTCCGGATGTGGAAGTTAAAACAGTGACGTCGAACCTGCCGATTTCTTTTTTGCAACATGGACTTAATATTGATTTATACAGTATTTTATCATGCCGTTTTTTTGTCCTTCTCCGCGGGGTTTGCCCGACTTGCTCCTAAAAAGTCAAGCCAATCCGAAGTCAGACTAATTGACAAAAAGGATGAATTGTGTATAGTAAGGAACCATGAAATCGGTCCCGAGAGCTCTTAGAGTTGTTTTCTTGGCTGTGGGGATTTTATTAGTGATAATGATTTTCTTATCGTTTTTCCCTCCTTTGGTTCCTGTCTCAAGAGTCAATATTGACAAAACCGAAAGAATACCAATACCAAAAGTAGTTGACTATCTGGAAACAAAACTTGTAATGGGGCTTGTCCCAACAACAAATTCAATATTTGATGACGCAAAAGATACCCTTGGCCCACTTCTTGAAGACGTGACTATAAAAAGGCATTTTTTCTTTTCTGCTACGGTGACAATCAAGGAAAAGAAGGAAACTTACAATTTGAAGATGAATGCGGGCAAGGTGGCTGTTGATGTCGAAGGAAGAATAGTCGATTCTATAAGAGTTTCTGAGGACGCACCTGTCGAGATGGAAGTGGCATACCTGCAACCAGGTGGTTATGGAATGCTTGATGCAAGCTTTTATAACGACAAGATGGCCCCAGTGGTTGCGCAGATTCTTAAATATAAGAAATTGTTGCCTGTAAAAATCAAAACTTTGTTCTACAATAAATCAGAATATGTTACATCATCCGGATCAAGGGGTGGTGTTTTCCTCGCTCCTGTAAGCTATCCGGACGGTATTGCAAAAGCGATGTTTGATGGGAAATACAAGAGAGCGTATCTGGAGAGCATGCAAGGTTTTTATGCTGAAACCTCCCAGGGCACCTTGATTGTATTTGGTTTGGCAGATGAATTTATGGATGTTAGGTTTGGGGCTCTTTCTCATTACCTCAAGTCCCTTGGAAATAGCAGCCAGCTCCCAGCCGTTATAAAACTTGATGTTCCTTATCAAGTCACAACATGCCCCTATTAGGTCATGTTGGAAAAGTTGAAATTCGTTGGCAAAAAGCTATAATTTTCGAAGTTTTTTGCTAGAAAAGGAAGGCATCTATGTCATCAAACGCATTTGATGTTTGGGAAGGCTCGAACGCCCTTATAAAAGTAGTTGGGATTGGTGGTGGAGGCAACAATGCAGTCAACAGAATGATTGAATGTGGCCTCGAAGGGGTTGAATTTATTTCCATAAACACTGACACCCAGACTCTTAGGATGTCACAGGCACCATCAAAAATACAGATTGGCCCAAAAGTCACCAGAGGACTTGGTGCTGGCAGCATACCGGACCTTGGAGAAAAGTCTGCAGAAGAGAGCAAGGATATAATTGCAGAAATGCTTTCCGGCGCTCACCTCATATTTGTCACCGCAGGCATGGGCGGGGGTACTGGCACAGGTGCAATACCTGTAGTTGCACAGATTGCCCGCGACCTTGGTGCGCTCACGATTGCCATTGTCACAAAACCATTCAGTTTTGAAGGTGAGAGGCGCATGAATGTTGCTGAAGGCGGCATTGAAAAACTCAAGGACAAGGTTGATGCAATGATATGCATCAACAACGATAGACTCTTTGATGCAACTGACCGCAACACGAGCCTTACCGAGGCTTTCCTCATGGTAGACGAGGTGCTTCGCCAAGCAGTGGAAGGTATTACGACCATCATAACAGTACCAGGCCTTGTAAACGTTGATTTTGCTGATGTTCGTACAATCATGAAAGATGCTGGCACTGCCTGGATGGGTATCGGTACAGCCAAGGGCGAGAGCAGGGCCGAAGAAGCAGCAAAAATGGCCATCAGTTCACCATTGCTCGATCACTCTCTTGAGGGAGCAAAAGGTCTGCTTTGCAACACAATAGGTGGAAAAGACTTCAAGATCTCGGAAGCAAACGATGTTGCACGCTACATAACCAAAAATATTGATTCAAAGGCCAATATTGTTTGGGGTGCCGTTATTGATCCAAAAATGGAAGACCAGCTAAAAGTCATTGTCATTGCGACCGGATTTTCAACACAACCACAGAACCTGACAATCAAGACACCAACAATAAAAGAGGGGGACCTCAAGAACCTTGTCAGCAACAAAAGAGAACTTGACATACCACCATTTTTGCGCAAAAAACAACAATAGTGCTCTCGCAAAACTACGAATCCATAAAGGGCAGGATTAGACAGGTTGCAATTGCAACCGGCCGGGACCCTTTTTCTATTAAGATACTTGCTGCAGTCAAATATACGACCATAGACAGGGTGAATGTTTTGTTCGAAGAGGGATTGAGGATAATTGGTGAGAACAGGTTGCAGACTGCTCTGAGATGGGAAAACCATCCCTTAAGGAAAGATTTTTCCTTGCACATGATAGGCCACTTGCAAACAAACAAGGCTGCAAAAGCGTGTGCAATTTTTGATACCGTAGATACGGTAGACTCGACAAGGCTCGCTCAGAATCTTAACAAAGCGACCCTGAGACCACTACCCATCATGGTGGAGGTGAACATATCCGGAGAAAAGCAGAAATCAGGTTGTCTTCTCCAGGAATTTGACCAGCTTTGCGATTTTATTATAAATAACTGTAAGTCTTTGGTCCTCTCCGGCGTCTTTACGATGACCCCTGTTGACGCGCCGGACATTTTCAGGGAACATATTTTTGATAAAGCGGATGGTCTGGCCGAAAAACTGGAAGACCGGCTGTCGACGAAGATCGAGCGCTCATACGGAATGAGCGACGATTACGAGTTGGCAGTCAAGCATGGGTCAACCATGGTAAGGCTTGGCAGGGCGCTGTTTGGAGGTGAATAATGGGCTTTGGCGATTGGTTTAAAAACATACTCGGGTTGTCAGAAGAGGAAGACGATGAGCCGATACTTGAGGCTGCAGTTCCAGCAACTGTGGACCCCTTGCCTAAAAAATCCTCCCAAGCATCACAACTTGCCAGCGTACTCAAGAAGTTAACGGTCGTTGTCATAACACCAGCCTCGTTTGATGAGGCCAGGAAAGCCGTTGATTCGCTAAAACATGGCAAACCCATCATGGCCAATTTCGAGGACACCGATAAGGAAGTTGCAAGGCGCTTTATTGATTTTGTCTCAGGGGCCTGCTACGCTCTGGATGGCGTTGTTGAGAAGATTGGAAAGAACGTCTTTTTGTTTGCAACTTCCAACGTTGCCGTTGCATCGGAGCGCTTGAGGAACTGGGAGGAGGGCTCTAGGTCAGGGGCACTTGACGATATAGACTAAATCCAGAGCGATTGCGACAATGAAATCAGAAGATATCAGGGAGAGCTTTCTCTCCTTTTTTGCTGAAAGGGGCCATTACAGGCTCGAAGGTGCCTCATTAATTCCGTCAGATCCAACTGTCATGTTTACTCTTGCGGGAATGGTACCGTTAAAACCCTATTTTACAGGTGAGCGCAAGCCAATCTCCAGAAGGTTGGTCAGTTGCCAGAGGTGTTTGAGGACTAGTGATATTGAAAATGTAGGCAAATCACCATTCCACCACACTTTTTTTGAAATGCTTGGCAATTTTTCAATTGGTGACTACTTCAAGCAGGATGCTATCCCTTGGGCATGGGAATTTTTGACCAATATTGTGGGCCTTAACCCAGAAAAACTCTTAGTCACCGTCTATCCTGAGGATGATGAGAGCAGAGAAATCTGGAAATCGATTGGTGTAAAAGAAGACAGAATACAAAACAAATCAGACAACTTCTGGATGATGGGTGAAGTTGGCCCATGCGGCCCCGACTCGGAAATATATTATGATTGGGAAGCTGGGGAGCCAATACCATTTGTTGGAAAAGAATTCGACTCTGATAATAAACGTTTTACCGAGCTGTGGAATATTGTTTTTACGCAATACGATGCAAAGCCTGGTGGTCTCAGGGAGCCACTGCCAGCAAAAAATATCGACACTGGTGCGGGACTCGAAAGAATATCTGCGGCGTCGCAGGGTGTTAGATCAAGCCTTGAAACTGACCTTTTTACTCCAATAATTTCAGCGATTTCAAAGATTGCACCCGACAATACCGATATTCAGAGAAGAAATCTTATTGCGGACCATATAAGGGCTTGCGTTTTTCTTGTGTCTGATGGTGTCTTCCCATCAAATGATGGCAGAGGTTATGTTCTCAAAAGGCTCATCAGAAGGGCTGCTCTTGCCGGCAAAAAGATAGGCATCTCAGAGTCGTTCCTTGGAGAGCTCGCAATGCCTGTTGTTGAAAACTATTCTAGGGCATATCCATTCCTCAATGAACGCAAAGAAGCAGTAGTGAAAATACTTACAAATGAGGAAGCGCAATTCAGGTCAACGCTTGCTGTTGGGCTTCAGATGCTCTCCGATGAAATTGCGGCAATTAAAGGGAAAAAAGCCAAGATACCAGGCAAAGTGGCATTCAAACTTTATGACACCTATGGGTTCCCACTCGATCTCACACAGGAAATTGCTCGTGAAGAGGGGAGCGATGTAGACATTGATGGTTTTAATGCTGAGCTTGAGGCGCAGAGAATGCGCGGCAGGATGGCGTTTACCGGTCAAAAAGAATTTGAAATGGCAACAGCGCTTATAGCTTTCAGAGATGAAACTGGCTGGTGCCGTTTCACAGGGTACGATAGTTTCAGCGGCACCTCGGAAGTACTAGGTATTCTTACAAAACAGGGTTCGGAAAATGCGGCCACAGAGGGCCAAAATATTCAGTTCACGGTCAAAGAGACCCCGTTTTATCCTGAAAAGGGTGGTCAGATTGGCGATACAGGCAAGGCTTCAACTGAGACTTGTCAGCTCGAGATAATTGATACTACGTCGCCTGTTGAGGGGCTTATTCTCCACAAAGCCCGTATCACTAAGGGAACACTTAAAGTTGGTCAGGGTATCAAACTGGAAATCAATTCTGAACGAAGATCAAAAATAGTTAAGTCCCATACCGCAACCCACCTTCTGCATGCTGGGCTCCGCAAATTCCTTGGTGAACACGCTGCACAGGCAGGCTCCTGGGTTGGAGAAGAAGAACTCAGGTTTGATTTTACCCAAATGGGTGAAATATCGAGGGATGACTTGCTTTCAATTGAGCGTTGGGTGAATGAAAGAATATTTGAAAATGTCCCTTTGAATACTGCAGAAATGCCAATAGTAGAGGCCAAAAAGATCGGTGCAGTAGCACTTTTTGGAGAAAAATACGGTGATATTGTCAGGGTTGTGACTATCCCGGAGATATCAAAGGAGCTTTGTGGTGGATGTCATGTAGTTTCAACCGGCCAGATAAGTTTCTTCAAGATAATCTCTGAATCTTCCATAGGTGCCAACCTGAGAAGGATAGAAGCAAAAGTTGGTATGAAAGCGTTGCTATATGTTCAGGAGCAGGAAGCCAAGCTCTTTGACGTTGGCGAATTGCTTGCATGTGGGCAAAAGCAGATAAAAGGCAAAATAGAGCAGGTCTTGGATAATTTAAATGATCTGCAGAAGAAGAACAGGGCAATGGTTGCCCAGATGGCCAAGGCTGAAGCTGAAAAAGTGACAACCCAGGCAAAGAGTATGGGTGTAACACAGGTAATCATTGCCAGGTCCGACGGGTTTGATATGGATGGCGTAAGGATGGTTGCCGATTTTGCCCTGGAACCGTTTGATCATGGGGTTGCTGCAATTATCTCAAAGAATGGCAATTCTTTTGTATTGGGTGTGATAAGCAAGGGCATCCCTGTAACAACACTTCACTGTGGCAAACTCGTAACTAAAGTTGCGAGCATAGTTGGCTTCAAGGGTGGCGGAAGACCGGATCTTGGCCAGGCTGGTGGTATTGAATCTTCAAAATTTGGTCAGCTGACATCAACTCTGGAAACCGAGTTGCATCAGATATTGGTAAAATGATTGAAAGAGTGTCTTTTGGAAACACTGGTCTTGATGTTTCAAGGCTCTGTTTTGGAACACTCACGATAGGTCAGCTTCAAGCCAACCTCTCCATGCAGGATGCAGTCATAGTTATGTCCTATGCTTGGGAGAGGGGAATCAATTTTTTTGATACTGCCGAGCTTTATGAGAGCCAGAACCAGATTGGAATGCTCCCGCCAAGCATCAGGCACAATGCTATCATAGCAACCAAATCATACGCCGAAACCCCCGAAAAAATGAGGCAATCTGTTGAGAAATCTCTTCGGGAGATGAAACTTGATGTTATCCCAATATACCTTCTCCACGAGCAGGAAACTGCGCTTACCTTAAAGGGCCATAGAGGGGCTTTGGATGTGCTTCTTGAGTACAAAAATAAGGGCCTCATAAGGGTGGTTGGTGTTTCAACGCATACTGTTGAAGTCACAAAACTTGTAAGGCAAATACCTGAGCTTGAGTGTGTCTTTTCTATGTTTAATGTTGAGGGATGGGGAATAAAAGATGGCTCGATAAAAGACATGGAGAAAGAGCTTGAATGGGACTATAAAACTGGCAAGGGAACATATCTGATGAAAGCTCTGGCTGGTGGCAAGCTCCTACATGATGCAAAAAGGGCCATAAAATATTGTATTGATTTCCCATACGCGCACTCTGTTGCAATTGGAATGAAACACCCGAGCGAGGTGGATTGGAACCTTGAACTTTTTGAAGGCAAGGATCCGCCGCCACTCAAAGCAATACCAAGAAAAATGCTTGTTTCATTCTGGTGCATTGGCTGTGGAACTTGCGTCAAGTTTTGTCCACAAGAAGCTATCAGCCTTTCTGAAAACAAAGCAGTCATTGATCATGACAAGTGTGTTGTTTGCACTTATTGCACTGGTCAATGTCCACTCCACTGCCTCAGGGTCATCTAGTGTCGATAGTTGCGCTTGATCTTGGCACAAAAAACATTGGAGTTGCATATTCCCCGGACGGTGTGTTTTCTTTTCCCCTACCTTCAATCAAGCGGAGCGATCTCCCATCAGATATTGAAGCCATAAAAAAAGTGGTTTTGGAAAAAAATGCCAATCTGCTTGTTGTTGGCTATCCAACAAGCGAGATTGAATCAGAGTGGGCCAAGTTTGTAAGAGGTTTTGCCGGCAAACTCAAAGAGGCTCTTTGTATTAATGTTGCCCTTGTGAACGAGAGTCTAACCTCTATTGAAGCAAGGAATCTTGGCCATGATATGGGTAAAACAGACAGACAGATGAGGGAAAAAAAGGATGCTATCGAGGCTCAACTCATTCTCATGAGGTATCTGGAGACCTTTTCCCAGAGAATGGCCGACATTGATCCCGATTCTGATTGAAACCTATCTTCCGTAAGTACCAGTGAGCTCTGCTTCAGCGATAATGTGACCTTGCATAGCCACTTCAACGGTCTTTCTCTTTGCTCCCAAGTCAAGATTGAGCATTTTGTCCAGTGCATAGAGCTTGAACACATATCTGTGCGTGCCCGATGGAGGACATGGCCCACCCCAGCCAATCTCTCCAAAATCGTTTTGCCCCTGTCTTGAACCATTTGTCATAATTCTTGTTTTTGGTTCATTTTCGCTTATGGAAAGGGCAAGTGGGTGGATATCATAGATGAGCCAATGCGTGAAATGCCCACTTGATGCATCGGGATCATCGCAGATGAGGACGGTGCTTTTTGTGCTGTCTGGAAGATCTGAAAAAACCAAGATTGGATTGATATTTTCCCCATCACAGGTATATTTTTTTGGTATTGCACCACCATTTTCAAAAGCAGGACTTGATATTTTCATTGTTCCCCCGATAGCATCTGAATATGTTTCGCATTCTGTTCCACAACCAGTTGCTGCCAAGCATGTAGTACAAAAAACTCCAATCAATACTGGCAAAACAAATTTCCTCATAATGTGATTTTATTTGGTTGGTTTTGCTCTGTAAATGGTCTGATGTTTTGTTTTTGTTGAATCCTTGTAAGCCCCCCAATCTATTTGTAAGATTTGTCTGTGAACATTCTTGAACTTTCCAGGGAAGGGCTGTCAAAATGGTTTGAAGGTCTTGGGGAAAAGCCTTTCAGAACAAATCAAATCATCAGGTGGATTTGGGAGAAGAGCGTCCTTGATCCTGAAAAAATGACTGATTTGCCAGAAAACCTGAGAAAAATAATGAAGGAAAATTTTTCAAAGGGGCCTTATGTTGAAAAGACTGCAGTATCACGTGATCGTTCCGTCAAGCTGCTTGTGAGGCTAGAGGATGGAAATGCCATCGAATCTGTCCTCATGAGAACGGCAGGACATGTGACGATTTGTGTTTCAACGCAAGTTGGTTGCCCATTGTCCTGCACATTTTGCCAGTCGGGAAGCACAGGTCTGGAAAGAAATCTTGAGGCATCAGAAATCATCTATCAGGTGGCACTCGCTAGACCTAAACCAAGGAATGTTGTTTTCATGGGCGTTGGGGAACCAATGCTCAATTGGACAAACTTCAAAGAGTCCGTGTTGAGACTCCAGGATGAAGCTGGTATGTCACAGAGACACATGACTGTCTCAACTGTAGGTGTACCTGGTATGATAACAAGACTCGCGCAGGAGCTTCCGAGAATCAATCTGGCCATATCCCTGCACGCCCCAACCCAAAGACTCAGGGAAAGGATCATGCCAAAAGCTGCAAAAGTAATGCAGATACGAAAACTTATTGGAGAGATAAAACTTTATCAGGGGATAACGGGCAACAGGGTCACTTTTGAATACGTGATGCTTGATGGTATCAATGATGGGCTGGACAGTGCAGATGCGCTGGCAGACATCACGGACGGCATAGCATCCCTTATAAACCTGATCCCTTACAACCCGACAGATTGTGCATCCTACAAACCATCAAACCCAGCAAAAATAAGGTTTTTTCTTGAAAGGTTGAGGTCACAGGGGAGAGATGCAACTGTGAGAAAAAGCCTTGGACTTGGGGTTGATTCTGCGTGCGGCCAGCTCCGCGCAAGAAGGAGCAATGATGAATAGAGTCCTTTTATGGGCAGGCGTTTTTGTCCTCGTTTTGTTGGTCGCAGTGGGTGGTTTTTATCTATGGATGCAAAATGCTGTTGCTACACTTTATGGCAATGCTGAATATCCGGTTACATTTGAAGTTAAAGTTGGTTCCTCACCTTCCCAGATAGCAAAACTACTTGCAGATAAAGGACTCATAAGCTCTGAATGGGTTTTTCTTTATGAAGTTCGCAGGGAAGAGGCTGGCCCGAAACTCCAGGCCGGTGTTTTCACCTTTGGCGAGCCGCTTTCGATGCCCCAGGTCATAAAAAAACTCATGACAGAAGGCAGACTCCCACCCACAAAAGTTCTCGTTCCGGAGGGAAGAACAGCCAGGGAGATTGGAATGTTGCTCTCATACCTGCGCAGTTTTGATGGTGAGAAATATAGAGAGCTTGCTCTAAACTCAAAAGACAGCTTTCAGTTCAGATTTTCAAAAACTATAAAAGGCAAATCGCTTGAGGGTTATCTTTATCCTGACACGTACCTTCTTGATGATGTCTCTGCGGAAGGACTCATAAAGCGCCAGTTGAAAGAATTTGAACAAATATTTACCAGCAAGTTTGAAAAGAGATGCAAGGAACTTGGGCTGAGTGTCCATGAGCTGGTGACACTGGCCTCGATAATCGAGAGGGAATCTGGAACTACTGAGGAAATGAAGAATGTCTCATCGGTTTTCTGGAACAGGTTGAAAGCAGGCTGGAAGCTCGAATCTTGCGTAACTGTCGGTTATGTTCTCGATAAGCCTTCGGTGATCCTTACTTTGAAAGAGCTTGCAGTCGATTCACCCTACAATACTTACAAATACCCCGGATTACCTCCTGGGCCGGTGTGCAATCCAGGCTTGTCGGCCATTGAGGCGGCACTCTGGCCAGCCAAGACAAATTATTTCTTTTTTGTCGCCACTGGCAAAGGCTACAACGATTTCTCTGAGACCATCACAGAACATAATCAGAAGGTCGCAAAATACCTCAAGAACGGGCTGAGATAGAACAGTAAAAGATTATTGCAGTTGCGGCGTGTTGCTTCATTGACCGACTGGCTAAAAAGGATAAAATAAGTAAGTAAACCGCAACCTGAAAGGAGCCTATGGCAAGGGTACTAGTCATTAACCCAGGCTCCACCTCAACCAAGGTGGCAGTCTTCGACGACGAAAAAGAGATAGCGCAGGAGAATATTACACATGGTAATGAGGAACTCGCTAGCTTTCCAAAAACATCAGACCAGGCACCATTCAGGCTCAAAGCCATAAAAGATTTCCTGTCCAGACACTCCATTCCAGAGGAAAGCATTGAATGTGTTGTTGGCAGGGGTGGGCCACTCAAACCAATTCCAGCAGGCACTTATATTATCAATGATGCAATGCTTGTTGATCTCATTGAATCAAAGAGAGCAGATCATCCATCCACCCTTGGCGGAATCATTGCCGACATGATAAGGAAAGAAAGAGGTATTCCAGCCTATATTGTTGATCCTGTGTCGGTTGATGAATTTGAAGATTTTGTAAGGGTGGCCGGTTTCCCGGAATGCGAAAGGGTATCACTGGGCCACGCTCTCAACATCAGGGCTGCCTGTAGAAGGGCAGTCAAAGAACTCGGCATTACCCCTGGAACATCTAGATTTGTTGTTGCTCATATGGGCGGCGGCATTTCGGTTGTGCCTGCTGAGGCTGGAAGAATAGCCGATTACGACAATGCAAAAGAAGCCGGCCCAATCCAGCCAGAACGTTCTGGCTGGCTCCCGCTGGCCTCGCTCATTGAGCTCTGTTTTTCTGGAAAATACACAGAAGATGATATTGCAACCATGACTTCAAAAAAGGGTGGTATTTATGCCTACCTTGGCACAAATGACGTACGTGAGGTGCTTGATAGGATAAAAAAAGGAGACATGAAGGCCAAAATGGTCCTTGATGCCATGATCTATCAAATATCCCAGGAAATAGGCATCATGGCAACCACCCTAAAAGGCAAGGTTGATGCGATTATTCTTACCGGCTCCATCGCATATTCTGATTATGTTGTTTCGAGAATCACTGATTATGTTGGCTACATTGCCAAAGTGGTTGTTTATGGAGGTCAGATGGAGATGGAGGCGCTCGCCCAAGGAGGACTGAGAGTCCTAAGGGGCGTCGAGAAAGCGAAGGAGTACTAAAAAATGGCGACACTCCAGGATTTTGTACAGGTGCCGACCAAGGACCTACTGCTAAAATTCCTGGAAGAGGGTCCAAAGGTCGAGGGCAGGGAGAGGGTCAAATTACAGCGAAAAATGCTGGCAGACCCACTTCAAGCATTGTGGGACTTAATGAGCCAGGGTATGTCTGGTTTTTCAGGCTACCAGCTTCTCAGGTTGGGGATGCTATTTGATCCTGATGATGATCTCAGGGAGGTAAGGGCAGCTTATGATGCCCTTGTTGCTTTCCAGGCATGGGAAAAAGTAGAAGAAACTCTTAGAATGTCACGCAAATACTTTGGTGGGCCAGCCGCAATATGGGCACTGCTTATTGCTGACAGGACAAAACCTGATGTTGTAGAACGTTTTAAGGGTTATACAGGTTTTGGCAGCGTTCCACCTTATATAATCTTTTCAATCTGGCCAACAACTTACTCGCTTGTGCATTTAAAGGCCTCTGTTGCGAGGGAATATCACCACCAGATGAGGGCGACCCTATTCCCTATTGGCGGCCCGCATTTTGATCTCGCCTCTGCCATTGTCAATGAGGGCCTTGCAGAAGTTTTTGTTGAAGAGCAATATGGGCAACAGTCTGTCTCTGAAATAGCGGCCAGCCTTTTAGTTGATCAAGTAAAGGCCCTGTGGCCAAAGTACAAAGATAATCTGAAACTTGTTGGTATGGACAGGCATAGGCCCTTCCTCTATGGTGGTTATGGATCCGATCTCCCCTTCTGTGCGGGTTTTGCGGTTGGATACCAGATTGTAAAGGGTTATCTTTCAAAACACAAAGAATCTACAAGCAGAGACCTCATATCAATGCCTGCACAAAAAATTGTTCAGGGTTCAATTTTCCAATAATCAAGGAGAAACATATAATGATTGAGAATTTTACACAGCTTGTTGAAGTTGCGAAGAAGAAGGGTCCGAGAAAGCTTATTGTTGCTGCAGCAGAGGACGACGTTGTTCTTGAAGCAGTCAAAATGGCAGTTGATCAAAAAATTATCGAGCCGATTCTTGTTGGCAACGAACCTGAAATCAAGAGAATTGCATCACAGCTTAATATGGAAGTCCCATGGCCGATAATTCACCAGCCAGATCCAACAGCTTCTCCAAAGGTGGCAGTTGAGGAAATCAGAAATGGAAAAGCTGAAATAATCATGAAAGGTCTTGTTGGTACACCGATACTTCTCAAGGCTGTTTTGGACAAGGAAAAGGGTCTTGCAAAAAGCAAGGTGCTTTCACATGTTGGTCTTATTGGAACCAGCACATACAAAAAGCTCATGATTATGACTGATGGTGGAATGGTCCCAGCACCAACCCTCGATGAAAAGATAGAAATACTTAAGAATGCAATTATTGTCGCTAGAGCACTTGGTGTTAGCCCTATAAAGGTAGCAGTCTGTTCATCCGTTGAGACTGTCTCAAACAAGGTTGTCTCGACAATGGATGCAGCCATACTCGCAAAGATGGGAGATAGGAAGCAATTTGGAAAAGACGTAATTATTGATGGTCCTCTCGCAATGGATAATGCCGTCAATAAGCATGCCGCGGAGCACAAGGGTATCATATCGGAAGTCGCCGGAGACGCCGATGTACTACTTATGCCAAACATTGAATCAGGCAATATATTCTACAAGGCCCTAGTTTATCTGGGCAACTGCAACGCCGAGACGGCCGGAATCGTCCTTGGCGCTAAGGTCCCAGTAATAGTGCCTTCAAGGTCTGATACAGCAGAGTCGAAATTGAATGCAATTGCAGCATCCGTCCTGATTGCTGGAATCTAGGACTTCTAATTGACTCGCGCTTTGCAGGCGGCGCAAAAGATGCCTGTGCGTAAAGAAAAGGAGAGTGTAGGGTGTCGAATTTTATTGACGAGATTATGTCTATTGTTAAACAAAGGGACCCGGCTTCGCCGGAATTCCACCAGGCAGTCCACGAGGTTGTGGAAAGTCTGGAGCCGCTCATAGAGCGCAATCCAGTCTACAGGAAACTGCGCGTCGTTGAGCGCATCATTGAACCCGAGAGGGTAGTAATGTTCCGTGTACCATGGGTCAATGATGCGGGGGACATCATTGTAAATAGGGGGTTCAGGGTAGAATTCAATAGTGCAATTGGACCGTACAAAGGTGGTTTAAGGTTCCATCCAAGTGTGAATATATCAATCCTGAAGTTCCTTGGTTTCGAACAGATTCTCAAGAACGCCCTCACAACCCTTCCAATGGGTGGAGGAAAAGGTGGGGCAGATTTTGACCCCAAAAGCAAATCTGACAATGAAGTAATGAGATTTTGCCAGAGCTTCATGAATGAGCTCTTCCGCCATCTTGGTCCAAACACCGATGTTCCCGCCGGAGACATAGGCGTTGGAGGCAGAGAAATAGGCTACCTGTTTGGCCAGTACAAGAGGCTCATGAATGAATTCTCTGGTGTATTTACTGGAAAGGGAATCACATTTGGTGGCTCGCTCATACGTCCTGAAGCCACAGGTTATGGTGCGACGTATTTCCTCATGAATATGCTTGCCACCAAGGGTCTGGATCTGAAGGGCAAGCTGGTAGCAATTTCAGGTTCTGGAAATGTTTCACAGTATGCTATTGAGAAAGTCACCGAGTTTGGTGGCAAGGTCATAACTTGCTCTGATTCGGACGGCTACATAATTGATGAAGCTGGAATCGATAAAGAGAAGCTGCACTTTATTATGTGGCTCAAAAATGTCAAGAGGGGCAGAATCAAGGAATACGCAGAAAAATATAACGCAAAGTATTTTGATGGTGCCCAGGGAATCTGGAAGGCTCACAATTATCATGTGGCCATGCCTTGCGCAACGCAAAACGAGCTTGATGAAGTATCTGCAGAGGCACTTGTTAAGGGTGGCTGCGTTGCCGTTTCTGAGGGTGCGAATATGCCTTCAACTCCGGGGGCAGTAAAGATATTTCTTAACAATGGTATACTGTATGGCCTTGGAAAAGCTGCCAATGCAGGTGGGGTTGCCGTTTCGGGACTTGAAATGACACAGAATGCCCTCCACATGGCATGGACAAGGGATGAAGTTGATAAGCATTTGCAGAGAATAATGAAAGAAATTCATGATTCAGCCTATAACGCGGCTGAGGAGTTTGGGCAAAGGCATAATTATGTTCTTGGTGCAAACATTGCTGGTTTCAGAAAAGTCGCTGACGCAATGATAGCGCAGGGCATAGTCTGACCCGGTTGGTGGAAAGTAGAAACTGGGGCGACCTTTTGGTCGCCCCTTTTTTAAAAGAGGTGTTTTAATGAATAAAGTGCTGGCAGTGACAGTTTTTGGGCTAACTTTTTGTTTTCTGGCCGGATGTGGTAGCAATACTATAAAAGGGTCATTTTTTGAAATGGAGATTCCAAAGGGGATGTATCAAGTTGAAATTCCCGATGGTTTTTCTTATCAGATTGTATTGATGCCGGACAGGGAGAAAATAGAAAGCATCAATGATATGACTGGAAAAACTGCTTTTTGCTCATTTAAGTGGTTTAAAGGGGCATTTAAAAAAGGTGTTGTAAAGGGACTTGAAACGGGCACGCTTCCGCCTTATGCAGAAACTATTTTAAGCAGTGAGGCCAAGGCTGGGAACATGACTGTATTTACCGAGCAGATTAATCAAAAGGACCAAAGTGGCACCCAGGTGATCAGGTCCATTTTTAGAGCGGTGTTTCCTTTTGATGGGTGGTGCTTGGAAATAATTGCTTCAGTGCAACCAGGATCATCGGTGGATCTTGAGGAAGTTAAAAAATTGATACAAAAAATTGAGTTTACAAATCCATCTTTTGCTCCTTGAAACTTGTCCTTCAGAAGGGAGAATTATAGATATGAAAATAACCAAATTTGCCTTGGTGACTTTGTTGGCAGTTGCCCTTTGCGCTTGTGCGAGCGGTGTACTGGCAAAGGGCCCATTCTTCACGGTAGTTGTTCCTGAGCGTTTCCCGATAGAGAATTCCCCCCAAAGATTGGCGTTCCAGGGTCCGGAATGCAGGGTCCAGATAAAATGGTGGCCCGATGGAATGGCCTGGAGAGAATCTGTGGAAGCCAGTGAGATGGAAGGGGATGAAATCATTTCAACATGGCAAGAAACTGTTGATGGCAAAACAATGGAGTTCACCGATGCCAAAAATGGACAAAGAGAGAAAATTTATTTCAAACTTCAGATAGATGGTGGTTTCATAATGGGTTTTGGGACTGTGATAACTTCCAAGGAACCAATACTCGAAGCTGCAAGATCGTTAAAGGTAACAAATGAAAAATACTTCCAGGAAAATAATTAGTTTTGCCATTACTTTTCTGGTAATAGCAATTTTGATAGTCGTTTTTTATTCCTGCAGGTCTTCCGGGGGAGGCCCAGGTCCTTCTTCAGCTTATATAGGACCTTTTTATACGCTCGAAACGGGCAAATCCTGGGAATCATTCAAATATTTCGGGGAACTTAGAAAAGAAACTGGAGCCTATAGCTATACGATATTCCACAAGGCCCCCATCAAGATTTCCAAATGGGATGATGAAGAGAATTACGAATATGCGTTTGTTTGTGCATCATACAACGATAACAATGTATCTCTTGGGGATTTTAGAAAGCTCATGGAACTTCCAGTATCCAATAACGTAAAACTTTTAAAGAAAGACAATATCATCCTTGGTAATCTCGATGCAAGATGGTATGAGTATGAAATAACCGTGACATCCAGTAACAGCAAAGTCTTCAATTTGATTGTTGATCTACCAATCGACAAAGGCTACATAGAGATAAGAGCCTGGGCGCCGATGGGTGATGAGGATGTAAAGGAAGAATTTAGAAAAATCGCTGAGACTCTTAGAGTTACCGACAAAGATTTTTTTGCTAAAAACAAACACATGGAAGGTGGCAAATGAAGGTATTGACCCTATTCCCAGCCGAGAACGCAATTGAAGCCTCTGTTTTTGATGGCAAGAGCAAAATATCAAGCGCAAATTTTGCTTATCCGGAATGCTTATGCGAAACTGGCTCGATTGCGGAAAAGATCGCCATACAAATGGGTGGTATGTCAACTGATATAGGAATTACTTGCTATTCCATGGCTCCTCAAGCATGTAACAAAATCACGATATTGGACAATGAGCTTTCTTCAAAGATAGCCTGTGACACCTTTGGCCATGAGAAAACCAATATATGTCCACAGATACTTTTGTCGCTTGCCCCAAAAAAAGCCATGCTTGTATATCCGCTTACTTATGGTGAGTTACCGCCTGTTGCTGTGCTTTCTGGTATACCTCAAATCCAGCGTAGGATAGTTGCAAGAACATTTGAACACCTTCTTGGTGCAAAAGAGTTGTGCAAAATAACTGGTAAAGAATATGAACAATCCAATATTATCTCAATTTATTTGAGCAGTGATGAGATATCTGCATGTGCCCATGAAAAGGGTGGAGTGCTAGATATTGAAGATTCCTACGATGGCGAAGGCGCTATGACGCTAACCAGATCAGGGTTTTTTGGTCAGAGATGTGTTTATAAAATGGCCTTTTCTGGCAAATATACCAAAGAGCAGATGCTTGAAAAGGTGAGAGGAAAATCGGGCATTCTAGGCCATCTTGGGACATCTGATCTGAATGAAGTCAGAAAAATGGTAAAATCTGGCAACAAGAAAGCAGAAGATGTTTACAAAGCTTTTGTCTATGGAGTAGCAAAATCAATTGGAAAAATGGCTGCAAGCCTCAAAGGGAAAGTTGATGGCATTGGATTAATTGGATCACTGTCTACTGATGGGGAATTGGTTGCAGAGCTAAAGAATTATGTTGGTTATATCAAAAATCCAGTCCCTCTTGGAATTGACCCTTCATCTGCACTCATGGAGATTGCTGTCACACACAAGGAAAACTGATATGGAAGCAAGAATATTTATTTTTGCCGGCACCACTGGTACCGGCAAGACAGAGGTTGCCATAAATTATGCTCTCTATCTCCACCAAAACGATGAAAAAGTTGCCCTTTTAGATTTTGATGTTGTCAAACCATACATACGAATCAGGGATAAAGCGGACATCTTGAGAAAGGCTGGACTTGAAGTCCTGATGCCGGAAGGATCAATTGCTTTTGCTGATATGCCAATAATTCCAACACACTTGTATGCGTGGGTGGCGGACAAATCCAGAAAACTCGTTGTAGATGTCGGTGGCGACAAGCAGGGTTCAACAGCACTTGCGCAAGTGATGCCAAGGATCGAAACTAATGGATACGAGTTTATATTGGTAGTAAATCCTTTTAGACCATTTTCCAAAACTGTGGATCAGATAAAGACAATTGCGGGTGAGGTTGCTTTTGGAGCACGTGCTAAATTCACGCATATTGTTGCGAACCCACACCTTAAGGAAAAAAGTACAAGAAAAGACTTCCTTGAAGGCTTGGAAATAGTAAAGCAAGCCTCAAAAGAAATGGAACTTCCAATAAAATTTGTGGCCGTTTCACACGAATATCTGAAAGATGTTACTCAGGATGATCTTCCAGCTCCAATGCTTCCATTGCAACTTTTTATAAAATATCCTTGGGAAGAGAAACCAAGAGTCAATTGGATATATAGAAGAGGTTAATTGTTGTTGTAGAAATTTGTTGAGGTCTTGGTTTTCTTTTTGCAGCTAGTGGCATCCTTTAGCACAGATTCACCGCACAAAGGGTTTATCCCAAAAAAGTCCAGGATTGTTGCTCCAACATCGCAAAGCGATTGCCTTGTCCCAAGATCAACACCCTCATAACCTTTCATGTAGCACATCAACATGGTGTATTCTCTTGTATGATCGGTGTGCTTCTCATGTGTTGGGTCACAGCCATGATCAGACGCCACTATTAGAAGATCATCATTGGCAAGAGACATGAGGAATTTGGGCCATGCCTCATCAAGCTCTGCAAGTGATTTTGCATACCCCTGTTTGTCGCGTCTGTGGCCATAGAGCATGTCCAGGTCTTCAAGATTGGCAAAGACGAAACCATGATACATCTGCCTATACATTTTTGTTCGCTCAAGGCACTCAATATTGCCAGGTGGATTATCAAAAGTATCAAGGTATTCTGGGAAAAGGTCAGCTATGCGTCCCACCCCAGATATGTTTATATTGCGTTTTTTGAGCTCTGAAAGGACATTTGGTTCCGGGATCTTGAGTGTAAAATCCCTTCTCCTGGAGGTTCTGTAATAATTTCCTGGCTCACCAGCAAATGGCCTGGCAATTACCCTCGCAAAGCTGTCTGGTTGATTAAAGTTGTTCCTTATTGTTTTGCAAATCTCATAAAGTTCGTTTACTGGTATCGTATTCTCATGGGCTGCAACCTGAAGTACGGAATCGGCTGATGTATAGATTATCGGCATGCCAGTTTTTTGGTGACGCTCTCCAAGCTGTTCGATGATTTTTGTTCCTGAAGCTGGTTGGCCACCAAGGAGTCCTCTCCCTATGAGCTTAGATATAGTATCCATGATCTCTGAAGAAAACCCATCTGGGAAAACGTTAAAAGGATTAGTTTTTGGCTGACCCATCATCTCCCAGTGGCCTTCTACTGTTGATTTGCCTGATGATTTAGGAACCATGCGACCTGTTGATGCCTGGCTTGGTCCATCCCTGCCACAAAGTTTATACAGACCAAATTTTGTGAGATATGGTAAATTTAATTTGCCATTTTCAGTTGCATGGGAGAGAGTTGACGTACCTGCATCCTCGTACTGTGCAGCATCAGGGAGACACCCAACTCCTAGACCATCAATAATCAGCAGAACAGCACTTTTTCCGTTCATATAGAATTATATTAATGTCTAAATTGATTGTTCTGGTTAAATAAGAATAAACCACTTCCAGATATTTCACTTTTTACCATAGTTTTCTTAAAATCACCTTCACTTCTAAAATTTGTGAAATTTTGATTATATATAGCTTAGTTCTGATTTGACCTGATAACAGGTCAACAAGATTCAAAATGTGAAATTATTGTTGAATGTTGTCACGCCATCATTCAACATGGTGGATTTTGGACTTTTTTACGATATAATGATATATTACCGAAAAATAAGCGAAAATATAAAATCATTGTTTGTAAGAGGATACAGCATTTGCGTGATGATTTGTGAACCTAGTACAAAACTAGTGTAAATATCTCCAAAATGGACCATTGCATTTAAGATTGAATTGTGATTGAATACTAACATAAATTCAGGCGAAAGGAGCCAAACATATGAAAAAACTACTAGTTGTTTCAGTACTGTTTGCCTTAGCCTGTGGTTTGATGATGCCGGTGACCTATGGAACCAATGGTTCAACGGCTTTCAGACCATATGGCTGATGTCCTTCTGGAGGAGGCGGTGCGCCTCCACCACCACCCGCAGGTGCAACTACCGGTGGGTCAGCTGATACCGATTTGGCATCGGATCCGACGCCAAAGAGCTGGTGCAGCAATGTTCTTGAGAATGACACAATCAGACTTCCATTTAAGCTAATGGGCGAGTGCAAGGGCCAGGCCCCAGTCAATAACATCGAGATCTCGCTTGACGGCGGTTCAACATGGTTCAAGGCAAATCTGAACACCAAGACAAATGAGTGGTCCTATGAGCTCAACACATCAATTCAGGGCTCAACCTACCAGCTTTTGACAAGGGCAACCGACAAAGCAGGCAGGACAGAACGCACAGTCAATCCAAATCTTGATGTCAGATATCGTAAGCGTCCGGTCACAATCAACATTGTTTCGCCAGGGACTGGAAGAGAGTAACTCAAACCTAGTTTTTCCACAAAAAAGACCAGCTTTTAAGCTGGTCTTTTTTGTTTTTGGGCACAAATACGAATAGCTTTTATAATTCCTTTGAATATAAAAAAGCTGGTTTTGAAAAAACCAGCTTTTTTGTTATCTGATGGCTATTATTAAATCAGCAAATTTGAGAGCCTTTGTACTCCTCTTCCTCATCATCGTCTTCATCGTCAAAATCTTCATCGTCAAAATCGTCTTCTTCGTCATCCTGAAATTCACTGGCAAGATCTGGAACTGCCGCCATATATTCCTCCAGCATCTCTTGCGCCTCCTCAATTGATTCGTCTGAAACTAAAATTGGAACTGAGTTGGCTGAAGAAGGTCTCATTGCGGTCATGAACCTTGTTGGCGAAGATTGATCAATGTAGGTTGCAGCAATGTCATTCTCCCTCAAAAACTCCACTATGGCCTGAGCCTCTGCCAGGTTGTCGGCCATGTAGAGAATTTCTGGTTCGAACCCTGATTCGAGTTCCTCTTCGTCATAATCAGAAAAATCTTCACCGCAATTTGGACAAATTTCATCGGTTTCATCACATATTGTTTTACATTTTGGGCAAATATTCATGTTGTTTTTATCCTCTTTTTGGATTCTAAAAGTGCTGCTATTCTTGTCAACGCTAAGAACGGAAGATGATAATGTTTTAGATATATCTAAAAGAAAGCGCCTGCAGGATTTAATTCCGAATCAGGTATTTTGGTGGGTTTAAGAATATGTTTAATGGCAGCTATAAATTAGTGTGCAAAAATATTACAACTACCGCGCAAAATCATTCTATAAACTCTTTTTGGGACCTTGTCTGGGCAAGATATATCCCGATACAAAGGAATGCCGATACTTCAAATATGAATGGGAGCCAGCCGAACCAGTAGTTTGAAGGCATGATTGGCCATGAGATTGCCAGTAGCATTGCTGAAACGGCCAAAATCCCACCTTTGGATTGAACAAGAAAGAAACATGATAGTGATGAGGCAAGAATTGACAAAATGAGGGCAATTGTTGTAAAGGGCCCTTCAATTGGGAGGGCTGTAGCAAGGAAAACGGCAAAAACAGGCCCGATCACTGCCAAATATTTGCTTTTTGTATCGACCACTTCAAAATTGGACGACCATAGAGTGATCCACAGGGTTCCAATAAAAGAGAGGCCAAGTGAAATCCACGACCAGATTGGAGAAACAAGGCCCGATTTGACAAGTGATGAAATAAAGAATGACGCAAAGAGAATTGAAAAACAGTACACAAGAGTGCATTTCTTTTGCCATATTGCTATGCCAAGGATTATTCCTGGGAGCACAATATTGATAAAACTGAAATATTTAACGCTCAAATTTTCAAGTGGTACGTATCCCATGGAAATAGTTTTCCCAACAGAAAGTGCCACCCCAAAAACGATTGATGCCATTAGAATGCCCTTGTTTTTGCTTGCAATTCCAATGGCTATGATGAGGATTGAGATTAGAATGTATATAAAAAAGCCATTTTTCAGGCCCTCTATAAGGCCAAGCTGGTCGAGTATTATTGATGCAAGGGCAAGAACGCCAGCGACAACAAGGGCGATTGTTCTCTTGTTCATGCAAAGCATTCTAGCAGGGCTTTTACCCTTTTCAATGCAAACTTTTAAATGGAAAAGAAATCTGCTATTTTGTTGTTTGCATAAGGAGGAGTTTAATGAGCAGAATCTATGATGAAAAACTAAAAGATGCAGGCCTTTTGAAGATAGATTGGGTTTCAAAAAGAATGCCTGTCCTCACGAATCTTTCGGAATATCTAAAAGGCAAGTTTAGTGGGGTAAAAATCTCCATGTCCATACATCTTGAGGCCAAAACAGCTTATCTTGCAAAGGTACTCAAATTATCAGGTGCCGAGGTTGCAATTTGTTCATCAAATCCCCTCACTGCACAAGACGATGTTGCTGCTGGCCTGGCCTCCCTTGGAGTAAATGTTTTTGCAAGAAGAGGTGAAAGCGAGACCGAGCATGAAGAAAACATTGAGAGTACCCTGGCAATTAATCCTGATCTTGTGCTTGATGATGGTGCTGATCTTGTTGTGACAATGGTCAGAAAGCACCCAAATATGAAAGTCCTTTGTGCAACAGAAGAAACAACCTCTGGTTTGACCAGGATGAGGGCGCTCGCCCGTGAGGGCAAGCTGCCATGTCCTGTGATTGCCGTGAATGATGCCCAGAGCAAATATCTTTTTGACAACAGGTATGGAACAGGTCAGTCATCCTGGGATGGAATAATGAGGACAACCAACCTGACAGTGTGTGGGAAAACAGTGGTAATAGGCGGCTATGGCTGGGTGGGCAGGGGACTTGCAATGAGAGCAAAAGGTCTTGGCGCCAGGGTTGTAGCGACTGAAGTTAACCCTATCAGGGCAATGGAGGCCTATTTTGACGGCTGTGAGGTCATGGAGATGAAAGATGCAGCCAGAATTGGCGACATCTTTGTGACCGCAACAGGTGACATCAACATAATTGATGGTAGACATTTTGATCTGTTGAAAGATGGGGCAATCCTTTGTAATGCCGGACATTTTGATGTGGAAGTGTCGATGGCCCAGCTCAGAAACTATGCGGTTTCTCACAGAGAAGCCAGAAACAATATCCAGGAATATATGCTGTCTTCTGGAAAAAAAATCTATGTGCTTGGCGAGGGAAGACTTGTCAATCTGGTGTGTGCCGATGGCCACCCTGCGGAGATCATGGACCTCTCGTTTTCTTTACAGTCACTTTCCCTGCTTTATGGTCTGGAAAATGGGAAAAGCCTGGCAAAGGAAGTGGTCCCTGTTCCACAAAAGGTGGATATGGACGTTGCCAGGCTCAAATTGGAATCAGTTGGAGTAAAGGTCGACCAGTTGACTGAAGAGCAAGTTCGTTATTTGGCTTCTTGGGAATAGGTGTTCCTGGAGAGAATAAATCCATTTACTCCGGCCCAGACCTGAACGATTACTGCAGCAACCATGAAGAAGAACATAAATGTGTTTACAGAGGCGGTTTTGTTCAATGCATCGAACCCATACATATAGCCTAGAAACGCTGCTACAATCAATGAAAGCCCAAGCTGGGCAAATGCAGCATGCCATGTTGCAAGGAGTGCAGAGCTCATTGTTCTGAGTTTCTCCTTGTTTTCAGCAGAAACCTTGCCCCACTGGGCAATAAGGATTTTCTCGTTTTTCTTGAACGTGGCGAGTGAATAGATGAGTGCCACTATTGGTATGAAAAGAAATGTAATTCCAAGTATGATACCTGATGTTTTAATCTGTGAAACTTCGGTTTTGTCCATGTTGTACCTCCACGCCAATTATATCTTGCGCAAGATCGTTCTTCAAGCTGCAGTGAGATGATTTCAACTGAAATCAAAATGTGTAAAATCATGCTATTTACATAATTAAATCTGGCTCATTTAAATTTTGTAATAAACAGCATTTTATGTATAATGTTACCAATCAAAAAAATTAAAGGACAATTTATGGAAAAAACTTATACCGAAACTGACATCTTGGGCTCAATCAGAAAGATCAATCATGCAATTGCAAAAAGATCAAAGCTTGCGATAAGCAAATCAGGGTTTACTTTGCCGCAACTCTCTGTCATGCAGGAACTTCTACGCAAGGGCCCCATGACTGCAAGCGAACTCTCCAATTTTGTTTCAATAAGCATTTCTACCTTGACTGGTGTGGTAAGCAGGCTTGAAGCGAAAAAGATGGTGAAGAAAAACCAGTCAAAGCGTGACAGGCGATCTGTCGTCATTTCGATAACCAAAAAGGGAGAAGAAAAACTTGATGATCTCCCGCCCTTGGGGCTTGAAGATGCTCTTGAGTCACTTGGGTCTTGGGACAAGAAAATTTTTGGCCCAATGGTTTCCAAGCTTGCATCAGCGCTTGAAACAGATGGGTTGGCCAAAAGTGGGGATGATGGACCCATGCTTGTTGGCACATTTGATGGCGATTGTGGGAAAGTAGATATCTATAGAGTCGATTCGCTGGGTTCGCTAGAATTCTTTACAACAGCCGATGGCCTTGCGCGTTTTATTATGGATGCCCTCCACCCTTACGAAGATACTTTTGAGGACACGCTAAGGGGTATAGATGATGCCATAGGTGGTGATCCAAGGAAGGGCGGTTTTATTGTCCTTGCTGTCCAGAACAAAAAGGTGCTTGGTGTTGTGGTGATGCTCGAAACGAGAATGCAGGGCTACATCCCTGACAAGTGCCTTCTTTTTGTCGGGGTGGACCAGAACAATCGTAGCCACGGGATTGGTAGAAAACTCATAGAAACGGCCGTAAAGGAGTCCAGGGGCGATATTTATCTGCATGTCGAGTATGCCAACAAGGGTGCCCAGCGCCTTTATGAGAGGATAGGCTTTGTAAACAGGTATGCCGAGATGAGGTATTACAAGCATTCGAAATAATCTGGGTTTTGCCTTGATATTAAAAAGGCCCTCCATTATGGAGGGCCTTTTTAATTAGTTGTTACCTAATTTATTTCATGTGGACGATTCTTTCGACCTTTTTATTAAGGCCGAATGCATCGTCAACAGAGATAATCACTTTGTAATCGCCAGCTGAGGTGTAGGTGTGCGTTAGTGTGTGCGGCTCTTCATTTATTGCGGTGAAGATTTCTTTCTTGGAATTATCTCCGAAGTCGACAGTGACTTCATATGGTGAAGCACCATCTTTGCAGACTATCGTGAGTTCCATTTCCTGGCCGGCTTTGCCTTCCGAGGTCTTTGTGTTTATCCCCTTCCAGGTAGCAACAACACTGAGCTCTCTTCTGGCATTGTCCGGAACGATGATGATGGTTGCGTAGGCATATTTATCTGGGAGGCCGAGGGCTGATACTTTTCCGGTGTTAACAAGCACCATGTTGCTGGTCCTTGGAAGCATGTCCGGGTTCTTGATTCTGAATGTCAATACAAACCTCTTCGATTCCCCTGGCTGGAGGTCGCCAATGTCGTATTTTACAGAAGTTGCACCACCCTGGTTTGCAGGTCTTGATGAGACAAATTCAAATTCCCTTGGGAACAGGTCTGTCATGAACACTTCGCTGGCGACATCACCGCCAACATTTGCAACAGTCACTGTAAAGACTATGAGGTCCGTTGGCCTCAACACCATTGCTTTTGCAGTTTTTGTAATCTGGGTCTTTGGTCTGTAGATCCCGAATGGGGCCTTGGCTGTTATTGGGTCGAGCTCATTTGTGAAGAGTATTGCGTTGTTTACAAATTCCAGGGTCTCTTCACCGAATATCTGGTGCTCGTCAATATTGAAGCTCAGAACATAAGTTAGTGACTCACCTGGCATGATAGTACCAATGTAGAGAGTCCAGATACCATTCCTGACTTCTCCAAGCGGCGGTTCAACCGTGATATAGGCAAGAACATTTGGCAATTCATCAACAAGCGTGACTTCAGTGAGCGGATCTGTGCCGCCATTTGTTACAACAAGGGTAAACTGGACTATTTCATTCTTCTTGAAGTAGCGCTGATTAACTGTTTTTGTCAGTGTAGCGCCACGAGTATGGATTGTGACGGTGGCCTGGGAATTGACTGGTTCAATGCCCCTGGCTGTGCAAATGGCAAAGTTTGTCACTGTAAGCGGTTCACCACCAAAGTTGTAGTCCGGGAGGACTCTGAAAGAGATGGTCAATGTTCTTATCTCACCGGTTGCCATGTCGCCAACGCCCCACTGTATTACATTACCATTGACGGTGACTGGTTCGGATGAGGAAATATACATGAATTCGACTGGGAAAGTATCTGTTACGATGACGTTTGTTGAGGCATTGAATGCTGAATTTACTGTAAGTGTGAAGACGATCACTTCATTGGAGAAGTAGTCAGTTTTGGAAGACGATTTTATAAAACCTATTGCTCCTGATGTATTGCAAACTTCATTTGACACGAGCGGGATGTTTCTATCAAAACGGTGCCTGAAAGTTGCTCTGTTACAAATATTTGAAGTAACGGTTGCATCAACCAATACCTGGAAAGTGAATACTAGGTCATCTTCTTCGTCGTTTGCTATTGCCCAGCGTAGTATTGTCCCACTTGGCGAGCCATTTGGCGCATCACCAGCGATCCATGTGAAACCGCCATCAGTTGAGTAAGATGCAATTGCTGGATTGGCAGAACCACCGATGTATGTTGTTCCATTTGGTATTGCATCTGTAATGTACGCACCCCTGAGTGGGTCACCATCTGGATTGTCAAAAGACCAATTTAATCTATAGGTGAGTGTGTCACCACCCCTTACTGGAGCAGCGTCATCGGTGAAATCAAGATCTCCGTCTACATCAACTTCTTTTGTCAGATCAAAAGTACCGGTCATGTTGAAGAAAAGCCTCACATACATTATTTCCCAGTTTTTGGGCGGGTTTGTTGGGTCGTAATCACTCGCTTCATTGTATGTGAAATCTTCCCATGAGATGTGTGGCATGTCGACACTATCGACGATCAGATCTGGCTCAAGTGAATCCCTTCTATTGGCACTGACAACAACATTTGTTCCATCAGTGGAGCTGTATGTTTGCTTGTTTCCACAAAGCCAGTTTGATCCGTTCCAGTAGAAGTAGCAAATTTCAAAATTGCTGTTCCAAGTGTTGTCTGACCATGCAATGTGTGGGTTATTGTTTGAGTCAAGCTCAAGGGACGGAGTGTTTGAATCACCAGTATTATTGGTGACGTTTGCATTGGTGCCATTGTATACAGCATTATTTATAGTGATCCAGGATGATCCACTCCATCTAACATAGAAAATATCAAAATTGCCGCTGGCCGTCCTGTTTGACCAAGCAATGTGCGGCCTGTTGTTTGTGTCCACTTCGAGCGATGGCCTGACGGAAGTCGAAGTGCTACTGGAAACTCTGGGACTACTTGATGTCCAGACGCCCCCTGAGACATTGAGCCAGTCTGTGCCATTGGAGCGGACATAAGCAATTTGCCATGTTACGCCCCAGTTCATGTCTTGCCATGCAATGTGCGGCCTGTTGTTTGAATCCAAGGCAAGAGACGAGAATTCGGAATCTTTGCCTGGGGTCTGGCTTACGATGACAGCGGTCATGCCACCACCACCCGACCATGAAACACCCCTATGGCTTACCCAATCTGTTGTTCCAGCAGTAGTCAGTCTGGCATAAATTATTTCTCTATCACCCTTGTCATCCATTGTCATTGAAACATGTGGAAGATTGTTGGAATCAAGCTTGAGGCATGGGTCGTAATAGTTGATTTGTCCTGGAGGGCTTATCCTGCAGTTTCCAGTGGCGCCATACGAGGAATTGTTGTCCTGCTCCCATTGGCGATCAACCGGGTCCCAATGTACGTAGGCAGGTTCATAATTGCTTCCCCATGTTACATCCACCCAAACGATGTGTGGCATATCATTTGAATCGAGCTGGAGCGATGGGTTAATTGAGGCGAGTCTTGTTTTTGAGACGTTGGCATTTGAGACATTGTAAGTTGCACCTTGAGCATTGACCCAATTTGTTCCGTTCCACCAGGCGTAGAATATATCTGTCGCAACTGGATCTGTCCCCGTGTTGTCTGTCCAGGCAATATGTGGTCTTCCAAGTGAATCAATCGCAAGAGAGGCTTCTGTAGAAGTCCCGGTGTTTACACTAACATTTGCATTTGTTTTTGGTGGTCCTGGGTTATATGTCTGATCTTTTACATTTACCCATAAAGTGGCGCTTGCAACATTTTTAATTAAAGGTGTTGCTACAAAAGATGACAGCAACATTAGAGCAGACAAAACAATAGCTATATATCTATGCTTCATTTTTCACCTCTACAGAATAAACAGCCGCTAGGGATTAGTGCTAATAGTCAATGGGTCAAATTATCTTATTTTTGCAGTTTCTGAGAGGAATATTCTCGTTTTTGTAGTATTGCTAAAATTTAAACTATTGGTAAATATATTGCTAAACATTAATGTCATTTTGATTATTTTTTAATAGTTAGTGTAGATTTTGGGAAAATTTATGAATTTCAGGAAAGAAATTTCTTTAAATTGTTTTGATCATCTTCCTGACGAGAGTTTTAAAACCAGATGTTTCATAAATTTCTAAAGATTCTTTATTGAATTCGTGCACATCAATGACTATTTGTTTGATCTTTTTAATTTTTGCGGTTTCTTCAATCTTGGCTATTAATGCCTGTTTCAACTCATTTTTGTGGTAATGATCATCTATGGCAATCTCATTCACAATTATAAAGGGTGGCGAGATCAGGTCGTCATGTTTGTGGCAGATCTCGCTGTAGGCATAGCCTATGATTGGGCTGTTCTCTCCGGTTTTTGCTACGATAAACAAATTGTTTAAGTCATCAAGTGCCATATCATAATAGTATTTGTCTATTTCACCAGTTTCCACATGGTTTTTCGAAACATCTAAATGCAAACGCATGATTTTCTGGTATTGTCTATTTAGGGAAATTATTTCATCAACAAGCTTTTTTCTTTCTTCCTGACCCAATTTTTCTGGGTCTACCATTTTGATGATTACCTTATTTTCACCCGTCATAATCTCCTCGCTACAGCAACGAGCTCTTTTGTAAGCAGAAGACTCTGCCTATCGAAAGAAGCACTTGAATAAGTATAATCGATTGCTTGTGCAAAAGGAAACACCAATGATTGATCAACAAAAAGAATAACCCCGGACCATGTTAGAACAATCGATGAGTTGTCTGAAAAAACGATTCTTCTTGAGCCTTGTTTGATGATTTTTCCTGGCCCATCTGGCATCAAAGTCTCTGTAAAAGGTTCCAATGATAAAATTTCTTTTGTGATCTGGACATTACCACTGAAGGTTTGCTGGCATGTTTCGAGGTTGGGATTTACAAGTCTAACCTGACTTGTTGTTATGATTTGTCCACCACCCGGGTAAAAGACGGTTTCATCGGTGTCGTAATTGCCTCCAGTAAAGTTTAGAAGATTGATTGCGCCATCAGTTTCCATACAAATCGAAAGATGGTGCTTGCATGTCCATGATCTACAGGCAAGAGGAGTGAAATCCAAAGGAAATGCGGTGTACTGTATTGTTGAGGACGATGTGCCGCTACTTGGATTTGCTGTGCCACTGTGGTTTCCTAAAAATTGGGCACCGTTGATGTTCCCGTAAATTGTGCTCGTTATCTGAATCACGTTACCTCCCGTGTCTTACGTGGTTTTAACAAGACAATTTATCAAAACACTTAAAAAAGAAAAGACCAGATCGGCATCTTAGCCGACCTGGTCAGGTTCTATTATCCAATGGCTACAGTGCAGTTGTCAAGTAGAATATATGGCAGTACCATTTCGCCATTAAACCCTGAAATTTCCACATCCGAGCTTATTGCAGCTATGTTATTGTTTAATGCTTCAAAGAGATTGACTGATACCATGGCATCTTTTATTCTGCCAACGATCTCGCCGTTTTCTACCAGGAACCCGAGGTCAACATTTCCAGCAAGCTGGCCTGTCAGTGGGTTGCCCATCATGGTCCCGATGAGCCCATCAAAATAGAAGCCCTTTTTGATCCCTTTCAGGATTTCATTGGAGGGCTTGCTACCTGGTTGCATGACTATTGTGGATTGAGTGATGACCGGAGCGTTGTCAATTTCTGGTGGAGGGTTGAAAATGCCGCCTTTCTTGAATGCGTTGCCAGTTGATGCCATTGACAACTTTTTTGCAGTTCTTTTGTCCAGAAGGAAGTTTTTTAATACACCATTTTCAATGAGTGAGGTGCGCTGGGTTGGGGTGCCTTCATCATCATAAGGGCAAGAATGGTTCCTAAGGTCCATCCTACCGTCATCAATGAGCGTGAACATATTAGAAGCTACTTTTGTCCCAAGCTTGTCCGTCCATGGACTGACTTTTCTTTCAACACTTTTGCCACCAACGGATGCCAAAAGAATATTTATGGCATGGAGAAATGCGTTTGGTGTAAACAACACTGGATATTTGCCGGAATTAGTTTTTACATTTTTCTGCCCATATTTAAAATTCCGGATTGCTTTTTCAACCAGTTCTTTCTTTTTGGCTTCATCCTTGATGCCTATAAAACCCTCACCACAACCGAGCATATTGTCGCCATCAGTCAGGTCTATGTAGCATCCCCAGGAAAAGGTGTCCTTCTCGTAAGAGCCTTTGAATCCATTGCTTGTTGCCATTTCAGTCTTGAAATGACTTTTTGTTACACCAGCGTGTGCTCTGGCTTTTGGGTGAAGGCCAGATATTGCGCCGATTGTTTCTTTGCCCATGTCCACCATTTGCTGAATTGTAAGCTCTTTGGTCTCTTTGCTTGTTATGATCGGGGATGCAAAACTAGCATTTGAAGCAAACTCAAAGTCCATCACCGGAGAGTATTTTATTGTTTCAAGCGCCTGATTTATTAAGCCTTCAACATCACCTGGCTTTGTTGTGGTCGAGAAAGCCAGCTTGCCATCCTTCACGGCACGCATTGCATAACCTTCCCTTTGGGTTTCTGAAATCTCTTTGAGCCTCCCGGATTCAAAACTTACCGGTGTTGTTGTTCTGTTGTAGTGGATGACCTCGACGCTCTGAAAGTGTTTCTTTGCCTGCTCAATTATTTTTTCTATCATGCTTGCACCTACTTTCCCGAAACAACAATCTTCTGGATGCGGATTGATGGCGAACCATGCGAGGTTGGAAGAGGCATCTGGCCACCCTTTCCACAGCCACCGGCACTGTCAGGTTGTACGAAATCCTTGCCTACCATGTCGATTGCTCTAAGTGTCTCGAAGACGTTGCCTTGAAGAACGCTTCCCTGGCACATCTGCCCAATCTTTCCATTTTGTATTTTGTATGTGACCATTGAAGAGAAGGTGAACATCTCCCCGTTGGTCTGGCCGCCAAAGACGCCCTGGCAGAGCAGTCCGTCTTTTATCCCGTTGAGCATCTCATCCATAGAGGAATTGCCAATCTCGATGCAGGTGTTGCGCATCCTTGGAATTGGGGCGAACTTATAGTTTATTGCCCTTGCTGAACCAGTGGCTTTCTCACCCATTTTTCCGGCCGTTTCTCTGCTATGGAGTCTTCCAACAAGCTTGCCTTCCTTGATAAGGTAAGTCTTCTCTGTCGGTGTTCCCTCATCATCGTATTTGAGGTATCCCCTTGTTCCCTTGTCCAGACCTGTATCGTAGACATTCAAGATTGGTTTTCCGAATTGCCTGCCCATAGTCATAACTTCTGCAAGTGAGGGGTTTTCGTAAACATTATCACCCTCGGAGAGGTGTCCAAAGGCCTCATGGATAAATGTACCGGAGAGAATTGGGTCAAGAATTACAGTGTAGGAACCACTGTTGACTTGCTCACAGTCAAGCAACTTGACTGCTGTCTCAGAGACTTCAAGCACTTTCTGGTCAAGATCAAGAACAACGTTGAAGTCATCACTGGAGCCAACGCCAGTAAAGTAATTTTGTGATACCCCGTCTTTTGCAGACATTGCGATGAAGTTGGCACCCAGATCCATCTTTTCCTGTTCGATATAAGCGCCCTCTGAGTTTGCAAAATATAATTTTGAGTATGCGTCCTTGTAGTAGACCCTTGTGGTTTTGACTAATGGTGAAACAGAAAGCATCAATTCTGTATAACCCTTTAGCAGATCAACTTTTTTTCCAAGCGGTACATTTCTTACATCATTCTTTACGTCTAGCTTTACCGTATCAACGATTGATTTTGTAGGCGCAAGCATGCTTTTTTCATTAATAGTGTTGCCAATAGTACGCGCCATCTGCACAGCTGCTTCAACCTTGGATTCCAATTCATCAATTGAATTGAAGGAAGCAAAACCCCAACCACCCTTGTAAAGTGCCCTGATTGCACCACCAAAGGCCTTTGTCCTCTGGACCTGGTCAAGGTCATGGCCTTGATAGGAAATACCAGTGTGGTCAGTGTCTTCAATCCTTATTTCAAGGTAGTCACAGTCATTTCTTTTTGTCAAACCGGTCAAAAGTGTTTTCATTGCCACCTCGGAATTTTCTTTGTAACAACAAAGTTATTACTTTGGACCCAAAACTTCAAGCAAAGTTTTGACTGCGGTTTTGGTTTTGTTATTTAAGAATTTGCGACACCCAATATGAAAGCCACTTGGTCCCTCCAAGGGCCACCATCCACAGAGCAATTGCTAGTGTTATCGTGATCAAAAGGGCAAGCGAGAACTTGAAGAAAAAATCAAGCATCTTTGATCTCTGCTCAAACATTGGGCCCTCCTTCAAATGCTTTGCCATCATAGATGAAGTACACCTTGTCTGCCATTTTTATCAGTACTGGATTGTGCGTTATAATGATTGTGGTTCCTTTCCTCAGCACTGGGGATATGTCTGCAAATATCTCCTTGGCCGTTGGGATGTCTACCTGTGCCAGAGGTTCATCCAGCAGGAGTATCTCCCTGTCCATCAGCATGACTCTTGCCAAGGCAACTCTCTGTTTCTCGCCAGCGGATATATTTCTTGCACGTTCCCCCAACGGGCCGTCACCAAGCCGTTCAGCTACCCCCGAAAGCCTGCAGAGCTTTATCACTTCCACCGGGTCATTTTTTGTTTCTCGCCCAAAAGTGACATTTTCGACCAGGTTGCCAGGGCCAAAATATGGGTGCTGGCTTAGAAAACCTATCTTTCCCCTCCAGGCTTGTCCATCCAGCTCCTCCAATGCAGTGCCGTTTATTTCCACATGCCCTGATTTTGGGTTCAGGAGCCCTGCAACAATTTTTAGCAGCGTTGTTTTTCCTGCTCCAGAGTCGCCGGTTATTGCGACTATCTCGCCAGGTTTTGCCTGGATGTCCAGCTCTTTCAATATTTCCTTGCTTTCGGCATAAGAGAAAACAATTTGTTTACACTCAATTGTGTATGGTCCATCCGGGATTTTTTCCTTGCCGGTTTTTGGCAGTTCCTTGGCATCATAGACCTCAAAAAAGCGCTGTATCGATATTGATGTTCCAACAAGCCCTTCCCAGAGAGAAAACATCGTCTGGAGTGGTGATGTGATATATCCAAATGCTATTGTAATGGCAGACACTTTGCCCAGTGTCCATGCACCTGATGTGACTTGCCCCCACCCGAAAATATTTATCAGAAGCGAAACTACAGCGAGTATTAGACTTTGAACCAGCCCTGATCCTGAAGAGACCAGTGATGAGACCACACCCATGCGCCATACCGAAACGTATTCCCTGATGTATGACATCATGGCCCTTCGCGTCTGGCCTGACATTCTCAAATCCGAGAGCGATGATACGAGGTCGTATTGTGTTGAACTGAGCTTTCCTGATGCATCCATTCTGACCTTTTGGTATGACCGGAGCAGTCTCTGGATAAAATACCATGCTGTTGTAGTGAAGATGAGCGTTGGGAATCCGAATGCAGCGACCCTCCAGTCCATCACTGCAACTGCCGCTGGAATGGCCAGGATTCTTACAACAAGCGTGAATACAGTGTTGAGCGAGCTTGAGATGTAGCTAATTCCATTTGCAAGCCCGCTTGATCTGCTTATGAGGTCTCCGCTTCTTTGGGAGTCAAAGTATTCCTCATCAAGTTTTGAGAGTTTTCTATAAAAATCCACCTGAGTTTTGAACGCTATGTAGCTTGAGAGGTACTCTGAATAAATACTATTGAACCATCCGACAAGCATTGAAAAAAGGTTTGCCCAGAAAGTGAACATCAAAACATTGACTATCAGGCCTAAATCACCCTTTGCCACTCCATTGTCCAGGATTATCTTTGGCGCAAATGGCAGAATCAATCCAAATGCAGCCGAGATTACGGAAAAAAGCGAAAGTAAGATAAAATGCTTGAGCAATGGTCTGGCATAAGGAAGGACCCTTTTTAGATGTTTTAAGTTCTCCGCAAACCCGTGCCTTTTCGGTGGTTCAGGGGGTGTAAAATCCAGCTCAACCCCCAATTTCTTTATGATTACCTTTTTTTTCATTGCAACTCCCATCTGGATTATAGTTTATATTTCCAAAGGTTGTTTCTGATAACAGGATTAAAACCGACAGATTGTTTTTGTGCTTGTCACTTGGTTTTATTTATGCTAGAAACATCATTGAATATTTGCATTGAGTGGTGGCTTGCTATAAAATTGTTTTTCGGAGGTCTAGATGAAGCGTATTGCCTTTGCACTTGCGGTTATACTCTTTTTGAGCTTTCCGGTATTTTCAGCGTCTTCTGTGGAACCACCACATTGCACAGTTACCCTGGAAGCACCTGTGGGGAACCCCACCATTGATGCCTTGGGAAATTTAGTGGGCAGGGTGAGATTTGTTCTCACCGGAGAGGGCAAAACTGCCATCTGGGGACGTTTCATTGTAGATGGTCAGGAGGGGCCGACCTATTTCAAGACCCTTATTGCACCATCACCAGAGCCAATAATTTTTGAAACCTTCCTGCCGACATCTCTTAGTGGCAGCCACGAGATCTATTTTGAACTTATATCTCCGAATGAGTCAAAAACTTCCTCGACCACCTATATCGTCAATCCACCGAAACAAGATATTTCTGGAGTAAAAATCATCTCTCCAATAAATGGTCAAATTATAAATCAGGGTGATTTTTTTGAGGCAAAAGCAGAAATACCGCTAAAAGGTCAAGGAACATACGAGATTTCTGGTAAGTGGATTGTTGATGGAGTCAGTCATCCTTTCAGCCAAAAAATGCAGGTTGCATGGCAGGCAGTTGCAAAAGTATCTCAGGTGCTTCCAACGAATGTTTCTGGCGATCACACCGTTGAGCTGATAGTTGATTTGCCGACAGCATACAAATCAGGAATTATTAAATACACAGTTTCTTTAAAAGCACCAATAGCAGTTGTACTTGATCCTGTCATTCAGGATGCAACTGTTTCAATCGATGGAACTACAAAAATCAAAATTAAGATAAATGTTACCCAGGCAGGTTCTTTCAACTTGCTTGGTTACCTTCTCCTCGATGGTAAAGTGTATGATAAACTTGAAAAGATTGTTATTGGTCCTGGTGAATTTATTTATGAAATGACTATACCCGCCCAGTCTGCGGGTCCGCATACTGTCCAGTTTAAACTCGTTTCTCCGACAGAACTGCTTTCTAATGCTGTAACTTTTAGGGTTGTTGGAGAAGCATGGGTATGGCCCGGCATAATCTACCCTGGCGATGGGACGACTGTTACCCAGAACTCGCCGCTTGTTGCAGAACTTGGGATCAAGGTTGGTGGAAAAGGCACCATCAAAGTGGTTGGCGTATGGATGATAGATGACCTTCCATATCGTGATTATGAGCAGATGCTCCAAATAACATCGGAAACAATAATTCTGGAAAAGATGCCCCTTCCAACTGATGCTCCTGGCTGGCACAGACTGAAATTCAGGATGACCTGGCCGTATTATGAGGAGACAAAAGAAATCTGGTACAGGATATGGGGGAGAGAGCAACCACCGAGTTTCCTGCAAGTCATTACACATCCGCAGTCACCATATTCAAACTACCAGAGTTTTCAGCTCCAGGTGAGAGCTCAGGACGATAGGGGAATCAAAAATCTCTGTGCTTATGTCGATTTTGCCAAGCATGTTGATGTATCAATGGGTGGAATGATGGTTATCGACTATATAACGCCTACCATTGGCCCGCTTCCGGTTGGCGAGCACACATGGTCTGTTACACTCACAGATCTTGATGGACTCGAATCAGAATACATAGGGAAGTTTGTTGTCACGAAATCTTCTGGTGTTCTGGAGGGTTTTGTGCTTAACAAGATAACCAACGGGCCAATTGTCGATGCAGAAGTGTCTTGCGCTGGACATCTGGTGAAGACAGATGCTTATGGAAAATACAGGATCGATGGGCTTGGTGAAGGTGAACAGGTGGTCATGGCCACTCATCAGTCATACAGGAGTGCTGAAGCAAGGGTCACAATTTTTGCTGGTGTGACCACAAATGCACCAACGCTTTATCTTGATGACAAAGGCCCATTACCCTTTGTTTATCAGATAGAGCACTGGCCGCAGGTTCCAAAGACTGGTGAGAGTTTTGTCTTGAGTGTATATGTGAGGAATGATGGCGCTGATGCTGATCTTTCGGAAGTAGCAATATCCTGCCCGGAAGGCGCAGTAATTGAAATTGATCCTGATACTGGGGCCCAGTATCCATCGTTTGCCTATGTCTATTATCCTGGGTCTTTCATAGATCACAGAGATGGCCAGCAAATAAGAGCAATCCATCCTGTTGCCATTGTTAGGTGGAATTCTTGGGGCAGTGGCGTGACAAGAAAGGTAATGATCAAGGTGTCTCCGCAGGAACCTAAACCATTCAATTTCTGGGTCAGGGCTATGATGTCAAAAGGTCTGTCAAAAGAGATTTTCCCGAGAAATTCTGAAATAATCGACCAGCAGGGTTATCCAATTAAAGAATACAGGGTTGAGGTGCAACCGAAATAATGAAAAAATCGCTCCTTCTCCTTATCGTTTTCTCTGTTCTTTTTGCCTCCCCGGCAATCGCTGAACCACCTACTGATCCGGGTAATTCAGGCAGGGTGAACTTTATTGGGCGTGAGCCAATGACGATGAGATGGAAGAAGCATGTGGATTATGAAACAGAAGAGCTACCATGCGCAACTAATGGTAAACACGTTCTTGTTGTTTCTGGCCAATATAGCATAGTTTGTCTGGATGCCGATACAGGAAACCAACTATGGAAAAGACAAACAGTTGATTATGTAAAATACACCCCTTGCGTAACATCGACCATGGGCCTTGTGACCAGCAAGCTTGGTTACATACAGGCCTTTGATCTTGAGAGGGGGGAACAGAAGTTTCTTATCAATCTTGGTTTTGACGAGCTTACAACACCGGTTATTGGTGAAAACTACGTTTTTCTTAAAGGTCTCAATCACGTTGCCAGAACATCGTCTGCTATGGCCATTGACCTTTATAAAGGCAGAGTTGTTGGGAGCTATGTTCAATGCGATTATTCCCTGGAGCCGCCAGTTTTGTCCCAAAAAGAAGTTTTTGTAGTGACACCAAACAGGAAAGGTATCCAGGCAATCTCGCAATCAACTCTCCTTACCATATGGACAAAGAATCTTAATGATGAAGTGACCCATATTTCAACAAGGATGAACCATGTTGTTGCTGTTTGCAGGTCTGGAAACGTTTACACAATGGACAATGCTACTGGCAATATAGTTTGGAAGACCAATGTTACGGGCCCGGTAATCTGGCCAGCTACCATTTCAATTGATCATGTCATAATTTGTTCAGGATCAAACGTCATTTACTCTTTTAGGCTTTCAGATGGCACCCAGCTTTGGGAAAAACGTTGGCCTGTGACTGTTCAACCTCAATCATCAAGAGCATATGATATCTTCTGTTTTGGCAAAATGATGAGTTTTCATGATCCAAAAAGTGGCGAAAAACTCTGGCAACTTGAATTGCCATCTGAAACAATAGGCCAACCGATACCTTTCCTGGACCAAATATTCGCTGCCACAAAATCAAACAAAATTGTTGCCCTCAAAACAGCAGGTTTTGAAATCTCGCTTTCCTCAAAGAAACTTGATTTGGGAAGTGTTTCTTCAAGTCATCCCTATACCACGTCCCAATTAACAGTGAGGAATAATTCAGGTGAGATTCAGCAGATTTTCACATCATCGAGTAACCCATGGATATCAGTTTCGCACAATGGTTTTGAGATTATGCCATTTGATCAGATTGATATAGCCATTGAGCTTGACATGCATTCGTTAACGCTTGGACAGTCGCAGGGTGAAATTGTTGTTGCCTGGAAAAATGGCTCGATAAAAGTTGACGTCATGGCTAAAAAAATTGGCGATAAGGAAGCTGTGCCTCCAAAACCAGGTTTTCTTTCGCTTGGTACTACCGAGGCAACCCTTGAGGGTAGATTGAACATGGGTGTTCCACTTGCTTCAATAACACTTTTCAACAAGGGAGAGCTTCCGGTCTCGTATATTGCAAAATCCGAAGTCCCTTGGGTTGTTATTGGCAGGCCAAATGGCAGGATATATGGCAATACAAGCACATATTTTACTGCAACAATTATCAATGATCTTGCTTCAGTTGGCGAGAACACTGCAGAAATATATGCAACTTGCCCTGAAACAGGACAATGCTTTACTATTCCACTAAAATATACTAGAAGCCTTGGCAGGACGCATGTCATATTCCAGATGCGCATTGGTTCTTCTGTTGGTCATCTTGGACAATCGAAAATAAGGGTGAGGCCAGAACCATTTATTGAAAACAACTCCATCATGGTTCCCCTGGAAATTTTCAAGCTTGCGCTGGACGCAACCCTTGATGTATACGAATACACCTATGAACCAACCTATTATGTATTGCAAAGGGGAGACATCAAGATAACACATAGACTTGGTGAGTCAAAGGTTTATGTGCAGGAGGGCGCTGGTGAGATAAATGAAATACTGCTACCGTGCCCATCAAGACTCATCAATGAGAGGCCGGTTGTACCACTTTTGGGGATTGCAATGGCCCTCAAGGGTGAAATGATTTACTCACAAGCAGACGGCAAAGTTACTCTTGATGTTTTTCTTCCTGAGCTTCCAACTCAGAAATAAATGTCTGGATTGCTTCTTCGCTAGTATCGTCATCGACTATCTTTAATTTTCTCCCGCCAGCCTTTTTTTGCGTCTTTGCTTCTTCAAATGGTCTGACTGGCAGTTGAACTGGCGTTGTATGCTCTTTTCTTCTTGTTTTCCCGATGCTTGTTTTTGGAAGAACTTTTTTCAGATATTCACCGGTATATGAACCTTCGATTGCGGCAACTTCTTCAGGTGCACCGAATGCAATGAGCTTTCCGCCAGCATCTCCACCATCAGGGCCAAGATCAATGATGTAATCAGCAGATTTAATAACATCAAGATTGTGCTCAATTATAAGCACTGTGTTGCCCTTGTCGACCAATCTGTTGAGGACCTCTATGAGCATGTGAGTATCCGCCATGTGAAGGCCGGTGGTTGGTTCATCGAGGATATAAAGTGTCCTGCCTGTCCCCCTCTTGGACAATTCGCTTGAGAGTTTGACCCTCTGGGCTTCTCCTCCGGAGAGTGTTGTTGCCGATTGGCCAAGTTTGATGTAGCCAAGACCAACATCTCTCAGTACATGGAGCTTGTTTTTTATTGATGGTATACTTTCAAACATCTCGTATGCTTCATCAACCGAGAGGTCGAGTACTTCTGCGATGTTTTTGCCCTTATACTTGATTTCCAGTGTCTCCCTGTTGAACCTTTTGCCCTTGCAAACTTCACATGGCACATAAACGTCAGGAAGAAATTGCATCTCTATTTTGATCATTCCGTCGCCTTCACAGGCCTCGCACCTTCCGCCCTTCACATTGAACGAGAACCTTCCTGCCTCATACCCCCTCGCTTTGGATTCGGGTAATTTTGCAAAGAGTTCTCTGAGGTAGGTGAAGAGCCCTGTATATGTAGCTGGGTTTGATCTTGGCGTTCTACCTATCGGTGACTGGTCAACAATGATGACCTTATCGAGATTGCGGATTCCTTCTATTTTTTCGCACTTGCCTGGCATTTCCCTTGAAGCATAGAATTCTTTTGCGAGACTGGCATACAGGATGTCATTTACAAGTGTACTTTTCCCTGATCCGGAAACGCCTGTTACAACGGTCAGGGTCCCAAGTGGTATTGTTATGTCGTTCCCTTTAAGGTTGTGTTCTGTGGGGTTGACGATCTTTATGGATCTTCCGTCACCAGACCTTCTTTCATCTGGAATTTCCACCTTTTTTTTGCCGGACAGATACATACCAGTTTCTGATATGGGAACTTTGCAGATTTCTGATACGCTTCCAGTTCCAACAACGTGACCGCCGTTTACTCCGGCGCCAGGACCAATATCAACGATAAAGTCGGCTTCCCTTATTGTTTCCTCGTCATGCTCTACAACAATTAATGTATTACCAAGATCTCTCAATCTTTTGAGGGCAGAAAGCAGTTTGCTATTGTCTTTTGAATGGAGTCCAATTGACGGTTCGTCAAGAACATAAAGAACACCACTAAGACTGGAACCTATTTGTGTTGCCAGCCTCAACCTTTGGGCCTCGCCTCCAGAGAGTGTTGCCGACCCCCTGTCGAGACTCAAATAAGCCAACCCGACATCAAGAAGAAAGTTGAGCCTGGATTTTATTTCTTTGACTACCTGTTTGGAAATGGCCATGTTTTTTTCTGAAAGTTTCAGCATTTCAAAAAAATTGAATGCTTTGTCTATTGGCCATGAGGCAATTTCTGCAATATTCTTCCCGCTGACCTTTACTGATAATGCTTCTGGTTTGAGTCTTTTTCCTCCACATACCGGGCAGGGGACCTCAATCATAAGCTCTTCATAGGCCTGGCGCATGCCATCACTTTGTGTCTGTTTGTGTCTGCGCTGTATTGAGGGGATGATTCCCTCAAAGTTGATATTGTAGCTGAATGTTCCACGCTCACTTGTGAGCTGGACCTTTATTTTCTTTTTTGTTGCCCCCCCATAAAGAATTTCCTTTTTGATTTTTTCAGGGAGATCTTTCCATGGCTTGAATGGGTCTGCCCCAAGAGCCTCTGCAACTTGTTTGATTATGGCCACCGAGTAGCTGTCGGTTGATGCAAAACCCGGCGCTTTTATCGCACCCTCGACTATTGAATAGTTTGGGTTTGGAATCAGCAGATCTTCTGAGATTTCGAGTCTTCTCCCCAAGCCATCGCAGACTGGGCAGGCACCAAATGGAGAGTTGAACGAAAAAAGCCTTGGTTCGATCTCTTCAATTGCGACGCCACAATCCGGGCAGGCAAAGTTTTCAGAAAAGGTGAGCTCCATAGGTTCGTCATCTTTTGACTTCTGAACAAGCACTCTGAGAACACCCTCCCCAAGTTTCAGCGAGGTTTCAAGTGAGTCGGCAAGTCTTGTTTTTGATTCTTCCTCAATCAGGACACGGTCTATGACCACTTCCAGGGTGTGGCGCTCGTTTTTGTCCATTTTTATTGACTGGTCAAGGTCAACGGTTAACCCATCGATGCGCATCTTTGTGTATCCTGATTTGCGCATCTTCTCGATCTGCTCTTTGTATTCACCCTTGCGGTGTCTTGCTATTGGTGCAAGTATGGTGGCCCTGAATCCAGGATAATCGCTCATGAGCGTATCTACCATCTGCTGGACAGTTTGCTTCTGGATTGGTTTTCCGCATTTGGGACAATGTGGTGTACCTACCCTGGCCATAAAAAGCCTTAGGTAGTCGTAAATTTCTGTCATTGTGCCAACTGTTGAACGTGGGTTTCTTGATCCTGTTTTCTGGTCGATAGAAATCGCTGGCGAAAGTCCTTCAATATAGTCCACATCGGGTTTTTCCATCATCCCTATAAATTGTCTTGCATAGGCGGAGAGTGACTCGACGTATCTGCGCTGTCCTTCAGCGTAGAGCGTATCAAATGCAAGACTGGACTTTCCAGAACCAGAAAGACCTGTGACAACAATTAGGCTGTTTTTGGGGAGGGTGAGGTCAATGTTTTTAAGGTTGTGCACCCTAGCACCCTTGATGAAGATGTATGATTGTTCCATTAAAAAACCTGATTTCTAAATGAGTTTTTGCTCCGGCTTTTTGTTCCTGAATCCAGAAGCTGCCTTTATAAATGCCAGGAACAAGGGGTGTGGCGTCTCAAACCTGCTTTTGAACTCTGGATGATATTGGACACCTATCATGAATGGATGATTTGTTATTTCGCCAATTTCAACAAGATTGAGGGTCGGATTGATGCCGGAGAACACCATCCCCTTTTCCTGAAGCACGGTTTTGTATTCATTATTGATTTCGAGGCGGTGCCTGTGTCTTTCCTGTATTCTATTGGTGTTATAGATGGAGTAAGCAAGTGTTCCTTCCTCGATTACGCAGGGCTGGGAACCGAGCCTCATGGTCCCACCTTTGTCAGTGATGAATTTCTGGCTTGCCATTGTATCGACAACTGGTTCTGGGGTCTCGGGAACAAACTCTGTCGAATTGGCATTTTTGAGGCCACAAACATGTCTTGCGAATTCGATTGTCATGACCTGGAGGCCAAGGCACAACCCAAGGTATGGGACTTTGTTCTCCCTTGCGTATCTTGCCGCTTCAATTTTTCCCTCGATGCCCCTGTACCCGAAACCTCCTGGAACAAGAAGCCCATCGTATTTTGAAAGCTTTTCCACTTCCCCGGGGGTGGTCAGTGTTTCAGCATCCACCCACTCAATCTCGACCTTATTTTCTGTGGCTATTCCGGCGTGCTTGAGGGCCTCATTGACGGAAAGGTAGGCATCGGAGAGTTTCGTGTACTTGCCTATCATCCCGATTTTGACCGTATTTTTTGGCGCCATATAGGTGTTTACTAGTTTTTTCCAGTTGGTCAGGTCAGCCTGTCTTGGAAGGATGTTCCAAAGTTTTGCCATCTGGGATGCAAGTCCCTGTTCATCAAGATAAAGCGGCTCTTTGTAGACGGTGTCCAGATCAGGGAGAGAATAGACATGTTCCAGGTCTACATCGCAGAACAGGGCTATCTTCGCCCTGACATCTTTTGATATTGGAACCTCGCTCCTGCATCCGATTACATGCGGTTTTATGCCGGTTCGCCTCAACTCCTGGACAGAATGCTGGGTGGGTTTGGTTTTAAGCTCTCCAGTTATCCGGAGCAACGGGACATATGTGAGGTGGAAATATATCACATCCTCTGGTTTTTGTTCACTTCCAAACTGTCTTATTGCTTCAAGAAATGGCTGGCTTTCGATGTCACCGACTGTTCCACCAATTTCTACTATGACTATGTCGCTTTTTGTCAGCTCGCCAACCTGGACAATTCTTGATTTTATTTCTTGTGTGAGGTGTGGAATTATCTGGACTGTTGCGCCCAAGAAGTCTCCCCTGCGCTCCTTTGCCAAAACTGCCTGATAAAGTGAGCCTGTTGTTACATTGTTGGCTTTTGAGAGGGGTTTCCCAAGAAAGCGCTCGTAATGGCCAAGATCGAGGTCGGTTTCGGCACCGTCGTCGGTTACGAAGACCTCCCCGTGTTGGTATGGGTTTTGTGAGCCAGCATCAACATTCAGGTAAGGATCAAATTTGAGGATTGTTACCTCAAAACCCATGGCCTCAAAAATCTTGCCTATGGAGGAGGAAACGATACCCTTTCCTAAAGAGCTCATAACTCCGCCGGTCACAAATACATATTTTGGCATTTTTCACCTCTCGTACTTTTATACATTCTTCCGGAAAGTGGTCAACGGTTGACCGCCGACTTTTTTGAACTTAAATTCTTAATAGAATGAAGAAGATTCCCCTTCTACTTGTTGCGCTATCTTTCTTGCTCTCGTCCTGTGGCAGGGACCCTGTTCCGGCCAACGAAGCACTTGCTTCAATGAGGCTCTCGTATGAGACCGCAATCGAGGTTGCAAGGCAAAATCTTGAGATCATTGGTTCCGATTTCAGAATAACCCGTACAAATATAGATGAAAACACTATTGTTTGCAACCGTCCTATCCCAAGATCCATTGTGCAGGCATATGGTCAGCAAAGGGCAAAAAAGATGATGCTGGGCGTTTGTCTCATTGATCAGAAACTTGCACCAACAACGCCACCTGGAAGGTTACCAATTGAAGGTTCACCACAATTTGACTATGACGACGAGCTCCTGGCCAAATACAGGGAAGGACTTATCTTCCCAAAAGCCATGCTGGATGCTGTTGGTGATGTCCCCACAGAACCCATACTGCCGTTTGAGAGAAAAGACGCTGAAGAAGCGCTTGCCATTAATTATTCAACTTTTGCCACCAATCTCGACAAAATAATCTCACAGGCGGAAAAAGATGGGGTCGATAGCGGGCTTATTGATGCCTTCAAGAAAGCCAAGAACTCCCTTTTGAGCTCGCTTTCCAGGTATCAGAAGGCAAAAGATGGCGCCACCCTCGACAAGGATTCATTCGATCTTGCAGCTGGAGGATTCATATATCCAATTTATGAAGATATATTTGGAGAAAAACCACCTACTCCCTGATGACCAAGTCTATATCAATATTTGATTTGAGCGTTACTTTAAAATCCTGTGGCCCCATGTCCTGACGGAAAATCCTTATTGTGTAATATCCGGTTGGGACTGTGTAGACAAATTTTTCCGTGAAGGCAGTTCCTTCCACTGCATTCCCACTGGCATCAAGCAACTGCAATTTTCTTTTTACTGGTTTGCCCAGCTGGTCCAGTATCTGGCCAGACAATGATACCTTCTGATCTGATTCCACAATAAAATCAACCTTTTGGAAATTGTCCTTGAGCTCTACAAGCTTTTTCTGATTTTTTCCGTAACTCACCAGATATTTGCCTTTTGGAAGCACTCTGAAGAATTTTCCTGTTCCTGGGTCTATTTTTAGTGATTGATCCAGCCCTGGGATTGTTATTTTTGCTTGGACAGGATTTTTGAAAATATCGGTCACCTTGCCATAAAGTATGCCGAATTCCTTGGGTGATTCTTCCATGAGATAGAAGTTGAATTCCATCACCTGGTTTATTGTCGGTTCTATCATTGTATCGGGTGGAGCGAAAGCGTCTTTTGTCTCGCCCATTTCGATCGTAAATGCGGGAGTTCCGAACTCGGCAAAAAGAAAATCTGTGCAATCACCGGATGATTCATAGAGGCCGGAAGCCTGCATTGGTATGTAGTCGTACTTGTCGGAAAGCGGCTTTTCCTTGTAATCGTTGTCGTTTGGTGACCCGGAGATTTTCGCCATTCCTTCGGCCAGTTTTGCCAGTTTGGCATCAAAGGATGTTTTTGTTTTTGTGTATCCCCAAGGATAGAGAATCAGCTCTCCAAAAGTGTGGTACGTAAGACAGCCGATGATGGGTATTTCTTCCGAAAGTGCTTTTATGATTGAAGTTTCGTTCTCAGAAAAAGGTTTGTTGCCATGGTAGGTTTCGTCAGAAGGATCTCCGGAAGCTCCCTGTTCACTCCATTTGTATCCATAGTTGCGGTTCAGGTCTACGCCTACTGACCCACCCTGCTGTTTTGTCCTGTTTTTTCTCCAAAGCCTGTTTTCTTTGACTGAATAGGAGTGGCCGTCGGGATTTACCATGGGGATGACCCAGATGTCATAGTTCGCCAGATATTTGTCAATTCTTTTGTCATTGCCTGGATTTTCGGCCAAAATGTGGGCAAGCCTGAGAGGAACCTCAACACTCATCCATTCCCTTGCATGGTGGCAACCCATAAAAAGAAATGCTGGAGAGGGTTTTTCTGGCTGGAATCTCAAGGCCATGATATCGCGGCCCTCGATTGTTTGCCCAAGCGACACCGTGTGACATTTTGAAGGATATTTTTCCGACAGGTCATTTAGCTCATCAAAGACCATTTCATATGAATGAAATTTGCCCAGTTCTGTTTGTTCGTAGATGGTTTTGATGGTTTCGGCATCTTGTGGGAGTGTCTTGTCGAGGCAGTAATATTTTCCTCCCTCAACGTGCAGGAGCACTTCACCATGCGGTTCATCAGACTCGAAATAGTATGATTTTTCCCTTATTGTCGAGCCTGTTGCCAGCAAGACAAAGAGTAGTGAAAATGCTAGGAATTTTTTCAAGGGCCCCTCAAGATTGGGGTACCGGTCTTGGTGCCGTATGGCAAGCTTTCCCTGATTTCACCATTGATGGACAAAAGAACGGCAGAATTCTTGTCTAGTTCTGTGATTGTCATCACAAGCTGTCTGACCATTGTTGCCTCGTAACTGGCGTCCTGAATTGCTTTTGTGTCGAGATTCAGATCAACAAGATAATGATCGCCTTCTTTTTTTATGGAGTTGAGTTTTGTTTCACCCGGGATGCAAGTGCCAATCGAGAAGTCCCTCTCGTCGGCATTTGTTCCCTGTAACAATAAATTTACAACCTGCTGGATTGGATCGGCATCAATCCTTATGCTCCTTATCCTTGGCACCGGCAGGTAAATGCCGTCACCCATGTCCACCGACAGGAACACAAGAACGGCCTTGCCGCCTTCTTTTACATTCTCGTCGAAAAGCACCTGGTCCATTCTTTCGATTGGGTCAAATGTTGAAATGTGACCGCCAAGCGTGTCTGCGGTTTTGCCTGCAACAAGGACCTTAACTTTTCTTACACCCGGAATCTCTGTCAACGTCCAGACAAGAGACTGCATCATTGCAAGCTCTCCATCTGCCCCCGTGTTCTGGTTTCTTGCTTCAATCGACAGGTTGATGGTGAGCATTCCTTCGGCTAGTTTTACCGAAAGGACTTTCGTGGATGGTGGGAAAACGTTTGTCAAGTACGGTGATTGTGGCCCCTGAATGAGTCTTTTTGCAACAAGCCCGGCAAATGTGGCAGGATCAAGAACGTTTCTGACCTTTGCCGTTTCGACTGCTATGTATTTTGATTCCAGGTCCGGGAAATACAGATAGCAGTCCCTGGTGTTTTTGTTTTCCTCCAGGAGTTGTGTAAATTGCCCTGAGGCATCAAAAGAGCTCTGGAAAAATGTTGGTTTTGTTCCATCAATCAAGAATTCTACTGCGTTTATACCTTTTATGGAGGTCAAAGTATTGATGATGGAGTAGATTGCCATCTTTTCCGGAACATCGGAAGATATTCGGGTTTGTATCTCTTTGCTCAGGTTGACTGTCGCAACTCCGCCCTCGGTTTTTAACCAGATAAGTTTTGTTCTGGGATTTAACGTCGCTCTGACGTGTTCGCCTGGCTGCGGCCCTTTTATTAGTTCCAGAACGGCATTTGTTGCCAAATCTGGCTGGGAGCTTATCTTGCGTTCAATAGGGGTGAGTGTGCCAAGTATATCATCATAAAAATACAAGGAAGTGTTATTGTTCCCGCCTCCGGACCTGAACAAACACCCAAACCCTGTCCAGAGGACCCACAGAACAAGAAATGCTGCACCCAAAAGGAGCACAAGCCTGACAAATGCCCTTATCAGTCTTGCCCTGGCCTTCTTTTTCTTTGATTTGCCCATTGCTTGGTATTTTACGCTTTGCTCCTTAAGGTTGCAACGCTTTCGATTGGATTATATCATAAAGACATGATAAACCTGATACTCCACAATCCGACCAAGATAATATTTGGTGTTGGTGTATTGTCTCAACTTGCTACTGAAGCTTCAAAAATAGGCAAACATCCACTTGTGATGTATGGAAAATCGTCTGCCAAAACCTCAGGGCTCTCTGATAAAGTAAAATCCATGCTTTCTTCCAGTGGGCTTAAAGTAACTGAGTTCTTTGGTGTTGAGCCAAACCCAAGGGACGACACTTGCGATAGAGCCGCAAGCCTTGGCAGACAAGCCGGTTGCGATGCAGTCATAGCTGTTGGTGGCGGTTCTGTCATGGATGCGGCAAAACTGACATCAGCGTGCATTGTTTCAGGAAAACCAACCTGGGACTATGTCACGAGGGTGTATCCTGTAGAAAAAGCTTTGCCAATAATCATGGTGCCGACTCTTGCGGCAACGGGCTCTGATTTCAATAGCGGTGCGGTAATAACCAACTGGACAATGAAGCAGAAGTTTGGGGCCTATTCGCCACTGTTTTTTCCTACTGTTTCAATAATAGACCCTGTTTTAACTACAACGTGTAATCGTAATGTGACGGCTTGGGGTGGTGTGGACATAATGATACACGTTCTTGAAACATACCTTGGAACGAATGATGCCCATTGCCCCATACCTGACTACTTTAGCGAGGGCATCGTAAAAACAGTCATGAAGTACCTTCCTCTTGCACTTGCTGACGGAAATGATATTGTAGCAAGAACTCAGCTTTCATGGGCTTCTGCGGTTGCACTCTCCGGAATGCCAAATGGTGGAAGGCCCGGTGGCTTTCTGCTCCATTGGATGGAGCATGTAATGTCAGCACACTTTGACATTCCGCATGGTCTTGGGCTGGCTTATCTGCTTGTTCCCACACTCTCATATTTCAAGGAGAATTTCCCGGAAAGACACTATATGTTCACAAACAACCTCATGCCTGACCCGGCAGGATTCCTTGAAAGCATTGGCTGTGACACAACGCTTGAGAAGCTTGGCATCCCTGGATCATCAGTCCCAACCATGGTTGACGACCTTTTTGTGCAGAAAGGCAAAGGGGACGAAATGCCAGGTTATCCTAGTTTTGATAAAAAATGGGCTGAAAAGATATACAAAGGGAGATTTTAAGTTCTGATGTTGCGTAAATGTTGTCGTCAGGGAGTTGCTCTTTTCTTGGTAATGCTGTTGTCGTTTGTTTTTACCCCTGTTGATGTGAGGGGGAGTGTAAGGGAATCTGTAGAAACAACAGTACAAAGACTTACAGCCTGGAAGCTTGAAAAAGTTGCGACAACATGTACCGCCGATTTGAGAAAGATGGTCATTCAGGGGCCTTCGAAAGAACTTGTTCTTCTGGATATCGAGCCCTCCATGTTGAGGGTGACAAGGATTTCGACGCTTTTCCAGCCAGGTGATCTTGCCGGTCCAAAAACATATCCGGGAACAATAAAGGTCATGTCAGAACCTCAATTACCAAAAAGAGGGGATCATGTTGGATTTATCGGCATGTCTTCTGGCAGAAGATATCTTGTGATGCTCAATCTGAATGGCAAATCTGCCAAAACGGCCATGGTCCCCGATACAACCTATGATGGAATAAAGGTGAAATGGGACCTGCTTTGGTTCAGATTGAATGCTGATGGATCAAGATTTATTGGTGTCTGTCTGGGGAAAATCGTAACCTCTGGAAAGAGTGGCTCCTGCATTTCGCTTGTTTCAATGGGAACGAATGGCGCAGGATTATTTTTCCTTAGCAGGCCAAGATGGGATGGAAAAAAATTCTACTATCCAAAAACTGGCACGGGAAAGATATTGAGTCCGATAGGTATTGCCAGAGAAACAGGGCAGGTTTTCTTTAAGGCTGAAATTGGCCAGAGTGGCAAACATGGTGTGTATACCTGTTCTTCGGACGGGAAGAACTTCAAGCTTTTGATTACTGCAACAACCAGATACTCAATAACAGCCACCGTGAGCAGTGTTTCTTCTACCGATCTTGTCACAGATGACGGAAAATATCTTGTTCTCAATGATAATGGAATGGAACACCCAGGTGCTGTAACTTTCGAAATTGCAACTGGAGATGTCAAGGCAAAGCTCACCCATAAATCGGTTGGGGTATCATGCGATGGGAAATTTTCCTTTTTCTCTGATCCAACCGGATTTGGAATGGAATTCATTTTTGGAGGGGAGCCATATGTGCTTATTGAGCCTAACCAGCCAAATTGGCCGGTTGTTGGCAAGATAAACAACAGGAGCAATTCCCTTGAGCCGTCCTTTGGTAACATCACCTGTTCTCCGTTCGGTTTTCTTGGGAGATCAGAAACTGATGCTGTTGCTGTTGGCGAGGTTTATTTTGTGGGAATTCCGAACCCTCCTGTTCCACCAACTCCAAAACTTGTTGTTCCACCAGTGATTGATTTTGGCCTTGTAGACGGCAATTCCTCCTTGTCGCTTCCGGTTGGAAATGAGGCCAAGACGGCCATTATAGGTAGCGCCACGATCAAGACAACAACTGAATCATGCAACCCATTTTCGTTTTCTGGAGAGCAGAGTGCCGATTTTTCTTCAATAGGCGATATACCAGTCAGCCTCAATACTACTTGCATGAGCAAGGGTTTTACGTATGAAGCTGAGGTATTGGTCAGTTCGATTGCTGGAAAAAGCACTGTCCAGATGATTGCAACCCTGAATGATTCTGATAGGTTGCTTGTTCGGTTAGGAATCGGGAGAAAGACTTCATGGATTGGTAGCCAGGTGAGCGAATTGCCTGTGGCACCCTTCATTTTAGGAGGAGTGACCATGGTACCATTGAGAGTCTTCCTAAACGCTCTTCCATGCGATTTTGAGTGGAGTGCTGAAGATCAGTTGGCCAAAATAAATTTTCAGGATAAAAATATTGAAATAACAATTGGAAAAGAAAAAATGCTTGTTAATGGTCAGGAAGTACCAATGGCCAAACCGGCAATGATAAAGGATGGTCAAACTTTTCTCCCTTTAAGATCAGTAACCGAGGTTTTTGACGGGACACTGGGCTGGTATTCAAAATCGCAATCAATTCTTGTAAATTTCCCTCAGCCATACTGGGGCAGAGAGCAGATTGAAATCTCGGGTGTTCCTGTTGGTGCCAATGTAATGGTTAACTATGCACCACATGGGGTTGCCCCTACTACGTTATACCATCTGGTCTCTGGCAAATACCATGTGAAAGTTTTTGCTGAAGGATATGAGACTTTCGAGACCTTTGTTGATGTCCCGCCATCTCCTGCCAAGGTACAGTATTTCCTACAAAAAATTGTACCCACGAAAGCTGAAACAAAAGTCTCCAGTAGCCCGAAAGGTGCCTACATCTATGTTGATGGCAAAGCGACTGCCACCTGCCCAGCCACAATACAACTTGAGCCTGGACTGAGAATCATAAAAGTGTCCCTAAATGGTTATCCGGATTATGTTATGCAGGTTGTCGCCCTGCCAGGGAAGAAGCTGGAACTAAACTTTGATTTGGAATCCTTGAAGCAAAAGAAAGAGAAACAGATAGAACCACCTCTTGCTAAGAGGGCAATTAACTTGGAGCAGAAAAGATATGAAGATATTGATTTCTCAGTAACAAATCATCTTGGTGTTCCAGCTGAGTTCAAGCTTAAATCTCCTGAAAATGTGCCACCCGGTTTTGAGGATTTTGGTTTTGCAACACTTGATGGGCTTGTTCGTGAATTTGCCACCCCGAAGATAATACCAGGCGAGACTTTCAAAATGCGTTTTTCTATACTCTTGTCTGAAGACGCATCTCCTGGTGAAGAACTCAAAGATGTCATAAATCTTGAGCCTGTAGGTTACCCATCATGGAAAATTGAGGTACCACTTGACATAACTGTTGAGGGTGAGGCGCAAAAAGCCCCGAGACTCTATTTCGAGCTTTCTGATGAAGTAAAAGAAGCGACAGAATTCACGGCTTTCTTGAAAATAAAGGATGCAAAAGGGATAACTGGATCGAAATTTTATTTTGTCTACCAACCATCAAAACTGGACATTTTAAGCATAGAGGATGGTGGTTTCTTCAGCAGTGATGGCACAAATACTGCTTTCTACTGGAGCGAAGTAGCGAAGGGGGAGATCCTTGTCACTGGGCCTGTAAGAATTGGCTCACTGCCTGGCGTTGATGGTGAAGGAGTTATCCTCAAAATAAGGTTCTATGCCAAGAAGAAAGGCGAAGCGATATTTGATTGCCAGAGTTCGACCATCTATGATTCAAAATCAAAAGAGGTGGAGCATTTCAAGCCAGAAGCACTTGTGATAACGATAAAGGAAAGTGAACCTTCACCTTGAGGTTTTTTGCCGCTTTTCTGGCGCTTGCCGCAACACTTTACTGGCCAACTTTTGGTGGCTCGCCGATGCACCACAGTTCAACCAGTGTTAATATCTGGCCAGGGTTTTCCAAATCCTGGGAAAGCCCTCTTTCAGAGGGTTCCGCAAGGATCTCCACGCCGGTTTGTTTTGAAAATAAAATAATCCTCAAATACCAGGAGTTAAAGAAACCTTTTGAATTTAAGGTGGTTTGTTTTGATGTCGCCAATGGAAACGTTGTCTGGAGTTTTTCTGATTTGGTGATTCCAAAGCCTAAAAAAGTTGTGCTTCCGTTGCATCCAAAAGATTTCGAAGGGTCTCCAACAATTTTTCGCAATATGGTTTATGTAACCAGTAATGACACCGTTTTTTGCCTTTCCATGAATGATGGAAAGCCCCTCTGGTGGAAAACGTTTGGCAATAATTGCGATGTGTTCTATATCTCACCGTTAATACAGGGTGCTTCCATGCCGGCCGTTGTTGTTCCAATAGCCAGGAGATCAATTTTTTGTCTGGATGCTATGAAAGGGCGAGTCATTTGGGAGAGCAAAAACCCGTTTTGGGCAACATCACCTGCGTTTTGCCAGGACAATGGTTTTTTGTGCCCGGTTCCAATGGATTCCAGTGGTTCAATAGTTGCAAGCATTCCCGAAGAAATGAACACTTCGCTTGGACCGGTCATAACAGTGCCTGAAAAAAATAAGGCCCTTTTTCTCTGCAGGGACGGAGTTTTCAGGTTCTTCTCATACAATCATTTTTTTTCCAAATGGGAGTTTGAATGGAAGTGTTCTGTTGATGGCGGATCAACATATCCGAGGGCAGCTTGCTATTTTGAAGGCGATTTTCTTTTGCCTGGCAGAGAGAATGTTGCGCGCGTAAATGAAAAAGGGAAAACGCTCTGGAACCTCCAATTTGGCAAAGGAAACATCATGGGTTGTCTTGTATGTGGCAAGAAAGCGTTTGTTCTTTTGAAAGGGATTTCCTCCACAATTTCCCTCATTGACACACGGGATGGTTTTTTATACGAATCCATGAAGCTCGATGGCCAACCGATGACAGTACCTGTTCAAACAGAAAATGGTTTTGTGATAGTGTTTGCCAAACAGGGCCTTGTTTGCTACAAGGGGAGTAACCCGCCAAAGCTTGACTGTAAGAGCGTTGAAGAGGTTGAGGTGAATGGCGATGGTACCACATCGCTTGAGGTATCAAACGTTGGTGGTTCCTGGGTGTCATTTTATGCCCGATCAGAAAAAGACTGGGCAGTCCCAGAAAATGGGATAATCAGGTGTGCACCTGGGCAGAAGGTAATGATACCGATAAAAATATCCCTTCAGGGAAAATCCTACAGGGAGACACGAATTGTCCTGACCTCAGAAACAGAGACAAAAATAGTTCTGTTTTGTGTTACAGACACTTCTGGCAAAAACTGAGCATCCTGTCATCTCAATGAATTATTTTAAAGATCATTACTTCAATTTTTAAACAAAAGTATGAATTTCCTGTTTTTGTGATGGATTTGTGAAATTTTGATGTCGTAGAAACAAACACAAGAATGATGTTTTGCTCGATCTGCTAAAGCTTTTTTATCATTTGTGGAAATATTAAGAAGGTCACATCATTTCAGAAAAAAATCATTTTATCACAATGGAAAATCGCTTGATTCGTGAAGAAATGCGATTATTTTTCTAGCAAAAAGGAGGAGAAATGAGGAAAAATCTTTCATTCTTTTTGGCAGTTCTTCTTTGTTCTGCTTCAATTGCCTTCCCGCAATATTCGTTCTCGAAAAATGGTGTACCACCCTACCTTATCCAGCTATCAGCAACGGCATCAAAAGGCCAGATAACCCTCTCTTGGCCGCAGCAGCAGGCCTCCACCATCTACGTATACAGGGATTTTGGCGGCCCCAACTCCAAGCCAGTGGCAACACTTCTTCCGTCTGAAACCACCTTTATTGATAAACCAATCCCGGGCCCTCATATTTACGGGCTTCTTGTTGTTGGGAAAGATGGAAGGATTGCCCACAGAACGGCTATGCTCCCAGTTTATCTTCCAAAAGACTGCGAAGATCCTTCACAAATGATCATCAAACTCTGGATAAACAGATTTGACATGGTTGTCGATTGCCAGTCAACGACAATCAAGACTGCACCAGAAATTATTAATGGTTCTACATTTGTTTCGATCAGACCAATCATAGAAGCTGCTGGTGGTTCACTTTCATGGGATGGAACAACCAAAACTGCCACCGTATATTTGCAGAACCATTCTGTAATGCTCACCATTGGCAAGAATATAGCTAAAGTTGATGGAGTTGAAAAACCAATTCTGGCATCCAATCCTGCAATTGTGCCTTTGATAAAAAATTCAAACACGATGCTTCCTTTCAGATTCATTGTTGAATCACTTGGTGGCAGGGTCAACTGGGACGGCACTGAGAAAAGGATTGAAATATTTTTTGCCCTTTCTGAACTAGCAAAAATAAAAAGATACCTTGAGCCACAGTCGCTTGTTGCAATGGGCGAGATTGGCCCAGTGGTAAAAGTTTCTGCAGTCGAAGAAATCAAGACGAACGATCCTTTGGAAACTTTTATGTCTGGTGCGAAAATACTTGTGGCATCTGGCAAAGATTACAATGTTGTTTCAATATCGGACGCTTTGGATCCAATGGGACGCAAGCTTTCAAAAACCAACTTCCCCCTCTGGATGAAACAGACAGGCAATGTCAGAGCCTACAAGGTCTCGTATGATCCGTTGACGATGAAGATAAAACCGTTTACATCAGTAATTCTTGTCGATTTAGGAAATGGTGATATCTTTGATCCGACCCTATTCCCATTTCTTTTGGAATTTGGCCCAGTCGACTTTGAGGGCCAGCAACAGTACAAAAACAAGTTTGATGCCAAAATTGCAAAGTTCTCGACCAGCTGGCCTGTTGGCAATATTTTCAATGACTCGTCTAGAATTGCTTTCCTCGATTTTGACGTTGTAATTTCAGGAAAAATATCGGTTTCCAACCCCAATTGCACCCCATGTGCCAGAACGATGGGTGAGGCGGAATTTGCTATCAAATCGATATGTGATGAAATCCAGGCGAACTCATTGAGGATTTTTGTGCCAATGATAGCATCTTTGTTTGATGTTTCGATGGCAACCTCCCAGGACAATGGTTTTGCAGATCTCTCGCTTAAAGGTGGATGCGGGTTCTTCCCAACTTCAACATGTCCTGACATGAAGGATCAGTTTGCAGAGATGGAATTCAATTTTTCTGACATGAGGCCCTATCAGGCAACTGATGATCCGCAGAAATCCGGTCAGATTGTAAAGGGTATTTTCAAGCTCAACCCGTCAAACGCCTCCGAGCAGGGATATGAATCAAAAGATTCCAATCCTAAGTCTCAGGGGCTTTTTGCAGTAAAAATTGACGACTCGCCAAAACCAAAGCATATGCGGATTGAAAGAAAGTCAAATCCAAAAAAGTTTGGAGAATTTCTGACTCCTTCCCTTCCGCCATCTCTCCAGCCGATACCGGGTTGCACACTTTCAATGAAGGTGCCAATTCTGAATACCCCTTCAGGAAGGCAGTCGGGCATTTTTGAAGTTGCCTTCTCACCAGCTGTTTCCGTTACCTATCCTTTTGAGCGCACGGTTGGATTTTTTGGTGTAGAGCAGGAGAAAAAAACACTGGTTCTTTGTAATGGACAATTTGTTGCCCAGGCTGGTTTTGAGTGTCCATGTGGTGAATTAAGAGGAATCGAGGACGCATCATTAAAAGTCGACAAGACAAAACCTGGCCAACCGAAAGTTGTCGTGGATGTCAGGATAAACCCAGAAGTAGCATTTAATCCTCCAGAATCAGATGTATATGTTGCCTTGTTCAGAAATGATGTTGAAATCTCAAAACAAAACGTCGATAAATCGAACCCTCAAGTCCAATTTGTTGATGAAAAAATTGGTGCCGGGGAAGTTTATGCCTATTGCATCAAGCTTTACCAGAATGGTATGGAGATAGACAAATGGTGCCACGATGAAACCATTGTTCCAAATCCATGGACAATCTCGGCCGCATTTGAAGATGGAAAACAGTCAAAATCAGAAACGATACTCCCAGGACGGGCAACACAGGCAAAGATAAAAATTGGGAATACTGATGCTCAGGAAATTCAAGTGCAGGTAAGGGTTGATAATATCTGCCCCAAATGGACTGTCAAAATAGATGGAAAGAATGACAAGTGGGTGACAGTGGGACCTGATAGAGAAGAGTTTGTTTCGGTTGTTGTTGAGCCGGACGAAACAATAACACCTGGCGATTCTTGTGAAGTTGGTATAGTTATTCAATCTGGTCTTCAGAAAATTACTCTCAAATATAAAATCACCATTGAGTCACCAACATGCTCCTTCAAGTGTGAATGGGAAGAGGGTGGAGCTGGAATTACAAATGATGTTTCACCAGGGATTGCAAAATATCAGATGTTTACGATAAAAAATACTGGTTCTGAGCAAAACAAATTTGTGGTTGATTTTACAACTGACCAGGATGCGTCCACAATGGGCGGAGTGCTATGGACAGTGAATTTCAAGGATATTATGCAAGGCCAGTCGATAACTATTGATGCTGGTAAATCTGTGAACATTTATATGATAGTGAAGGCATCAATGAGTACGCAAGATGGAAAATCCATCAAAATTGATGTATCAGTAAAGGGATGTGGAGAGACATACAAGCTTGAATGGGTAGTTACATGCAAACTCCAAGAGTGCGAATTTGATGTGGGTTGGACAAAAGGTACATCAACAAGAAAATACACAACAAACCCCGGTGATTCTTGGTACGAGTCGTTCACTATTATAAATTATGGAACACAGGACATGTTGTTTAATGTGAAAGTGGAAAATGAAGGTGAAAAACTTGTAACTTTGTTGGACAGCTATGAATTCTCTATTGCTGGTGGTGATACACATAAGGCAAAAATGCAGATCAAAACACCCGATTCTGCCAGAATTGGTGAGGCAAGATTAAAAATAACTGTAACGTGCGGCAAGACAGAGAAAACACTTAAACTAACAGTCAACATAGTTAAAGGAGAATCTTGCTCTTATACTGCTTCATGGATCATTACTGGTAATGGTACCCTCAATATGGATATGCCTGTAGATGAAGTTGTTACTGCATCAATCAGAATCAAAAATAAGAGTAAAAAAGCTGAATTATTTGCGATACTCACAGATAGATCTGATTCCAGCTGGGAATCAGGTTTTGACACAGCAAAAGGCCTAAAACAAACGTTTACACTTGATCCTGGTGAAGAGACCCAAAAGTTGATTCTTTGGGCCAAAGCCGGGAAAAACACAAAACCAGGTGATGCTTGTTCTGTGAAAGTCTCGGTGAAAGCATGCTCAACATCCCTTGAACTCATGTGGAACCTTGTTTGTGTACCGCATGCTGATCTAGATGTTTCTGTCTCAAACAAAGTACAATCCGCAAAATGGACAAAAGATGGATCGCTTGCCATGGAAGGTGTGATGGCTTTTACAAGACAGGGTGCTGGATCAATTAAAGGGATCTCCTACCAGTTTGAATGGATTGATGTTGATGGTGGTGGTGTCACACTTGGCAAGACATCCCAATACAGCCTTGATCTTGAAATCTACACTGGCGTTCCAGCTTTTAGCTATGAACACAGAGTTCCGAAGAGTATCATTGATAAACTTGCAACATCTGGAAGCAAAAGGATCAAAATAATTGTCTCTCTCAATTTCCTTTTCAAGGAAGAAACCGTGGTTACGAAAAAGGCAGAATTTATTGTGGATATTCCCCCAAAAACTTCTCTTATACAGAGTGATTCAAAGGGATTAGTTCCAATCGCTGTCTGATAGATAAAAACAAATAAAAAAAGCCGGTCAATGACCGGCTTTTTTTATTTGTTGGTTGATTTGTTCTTTTATCAGTCGCCTAAGATTTTTTGTATTTTGGAGAATGCCCAGTCAATTTGATCCTTTGTAATGACAAGTGGTGGTGCAAAACGGATTATCTTATCGTGGGTTTCCTTACAGATTAAGCCTTCATTGCGAAGTTTTTTGACATAGTCTTTTGCCGGACCTGCAGACTGTTTGATTACAACACCTATCAGCAAGCCTTTACCTCTTACTTTTTCAACCTTGCTGTTGCCCTCAAGCTGTTTCAGGAGTTTCATGAAATAAGCACCCTGGGTTGCTGAATTTTCAATCAGTTTTTCTTCCTGGAGTACTTCGATTGCGGTTATTCCTGCAACACAGGCAAGGGGGTTTCCACCAAAAGTTGAACCATGCTGGCCTTTTTTGATGAGACTGAGGATTTCTTTGTTTGCCGCCACACCTGAGACGGGATATACACCGCCACCCAAGGCTTTACCCATGATGATGATGTCCGGATCAAGTCCTTCGTGGTCGAAGCAGAATCTCTTGCCTGTTCTGCCAAAGCCTGTCTGGATTTCATCACATACAAAAAGGATCTTGTGCTTCCTGCACATCTTTTGAAGATTGGTCAGATATCCTTCATCTGGAACATTAACGCCAGCCTCACCTTGGATTGGCTCAATAAGAATGCCAATAGTTTTGTCCGTGATGGCTTTTTCAACTGCTTCAGCATCGTTATATGGAACGATTTTGAAGCCTGGGGTAAATGGACCAAAATGGTCATGGCTTCCCGGGTCAGTTGAAAAACTGATGATCGTCGTTGTTCTGCCGTGGAAATTTTCTGCAAAAACAATGATTTCACCAGTTTCCGGCTCAATGCCCTTTACCTCATAGCCCCACTTGCGCATGCATTTGATGGCAGTTTCGACAGCTTCTGCCCCAGTATTCATCGGAAGGAACATTTCCTTGCCTGTGAACTTGCAGATCTTCTCCGTGAAAAGCGGGAGCTTGTCATTGAAGAATGCCCTGGATGTAAGCGTCAATCTGTCAATTTGATCTTTTAGGGCCTGCGTAATCTTTGGGTGTCTATGGCCGTGGTTTATGGCTGAATACGCACTGAGCATGTCCATGAACTGGATGCCCTCGACGTTCCAGACCCAAACCCCTTCGCCTTTTGACAACACTACCTCGAGCGACTCATAGTTGTTTGCGCCATACTGTCTCTCAAGGTTCATAAAATATTCGGAATTCATGAACACCTCCTGGATTTGTGAGAAACAAATAAGATTGTACCAGCCTAAAATTATAGGTCAACAAGGCTTGTGGTTATAGAATTATTGTGATATGGGGATATTGATGGAGCCGAAGAGGGGATTCGGACCCCTGACCTGCTGATTACGAATCAGCTGCTCTACCAGCTGAGCTACTTCGGCACGGTCAGATATTATAACAAACACCATAATCCAGTCCAGTGCAATTGGTAAAACTCCTGAAGCTGGTGGCTGCTGTTTCTATTCAAGCCCCAGTTTTGTTGCCAGATCATGGATTTTGAAAGAATATCCTAAACTTACGAATGATTGTCTAAAACCCAATTTTCTATTTATTTCAAGCATGTGCTCATTCTTTGTATCATTTCCAGTTGCAATGAAAATAACATCAGGTTTTGTCTCTCTTATCTTGAGGAGCATCTCTGCTTTTAACCATTTGCCAAGATTTTTGCCCCTCTTCTCTTTTAGGACGCCGGTCACGTCCTGGTCTATTTTGTATGGCTCTCTTTTATCGTATGAAATTTCAGTGTATCCGACAATTGTTCCATTGGCTTCCCTTGCAACTGCTATGATAGCATCTCTAGTTCCTTCCTCAATGCGTTTTTTCTCATATTCTGTGAAGTCTTTCCTGAAAAACTCTTCATCAAAGAGTGGTTCCTCGTCAAAAAGGGAGAGTTCTTTGAAAAAGGTAACTTCCATCTCCAAATATTGATCCCAATCTTTTCCAGTGAGTTTATCGTGAAATTCTATTTTTATATCAGGCGTTTTTGTTTCAGCTTCAGTTTTCCAGCTCTCCACCATCTTCCAGTCAATATCTTTGATATCCAGTTTGTTGAAGCCGAAGTTAGAAACCACCTTACCCTGAAAGTGCTCGCAGAAAACTTTTCCTGAATCAAGCATGCTGTACATTTCAATTATCTTGATATTCATCTTTAGCGCTTCTTGGGTCATCTTTTTTAGAATTGCAGTACCAACACCTTTACGCCTACACTCTGGTAAAGTCCTTATGTAGAATGTCGACAAAAATTTGAATTCATCAGCTTCCACACCTGGCTTTACAAATTGCATACTTCCTGTCCCTATGTATGCACCATCCTTGAAAACTGCAAAATACCTGTTGCACCAAGACGGGTCATTCCCCTGGATCCGTTGTTTTAAAATATCTGGTGGTAATGCTGGTTCATCCGGGCGTTCTTCTTTATATATCCGGTTGTATATGGCATAATATTTATCGAAGAGCTCAAAAGAGGCGTTCTTCAGATCGTATTCGACAACTTCCCAATCATATGGTTTATTTGTGTCTCCCATAGCATTGCATTTTATGTGATATTTTATGAATGGCAATAATTGAGGTTTTGTTCCCAATAAGTATATGTATCAAGAATCTGATCCGGTTTACATTGAACCCAACGAAATAAGGCTACAACATGTCGGGTGCTTGATTATTGTCAAACCCAGCCTTGCGGCCTCTTCTTCTGCCTGTTTGCTTGGAACTGCAATCCCATCGACCCCGGCCCTTATTGCCAAGATGTCGGTTTGCCTTTTGTGCTCCCCAACCGGCCTCGCGCAACCCAGATTGATGAATGTTCTTGGCATTAATGATTTTGCCAGGCCTATGATCTCGGCCACTCTCTCTGGTGTTGGCGGATTTGCCTCACCCATCGGAGTGTGCCTGCTTGGCCTGAGAGCTATTATAACCACTGTTTTTGGTGAGTATCTGGCAATCATCTCCAGCGCTTTTTCCTCGTCAGAAGGCTTGCCATAATCAAGCCCAACGAGGACATGTGGCACAACATGGAGACCAGATTGGAAAACTGCATCCACTGCCCTTGCAGCAATCCCGTTTGGCAATTTGTAAATTCTCCTGGCTACATCATCACTGCCTATGACATCAATCAGTGCCTGGTCAACTTTTGCCTGTTTAAGTAATCTTGCCTGATCTTCATCCACAAAACCGGAGTGTACTGACAGAATGAGTTTTGTTTTTTGTTTTATCTCCAGAAGTGCTGGCCAAAAAGTTTCCCAGGGCAATTTGCCATTTTTGTCTGATCCACCTGAAACGAGGATTCCTCTTGCTCCTGAAGAGTTTGCTTTCAGCGCAAACTCAACAAGTTTTTCTGGCGTCGAGCAATCTGGCATGGTGCACAGGATGTGCGCCATGCAATGATTGCACATCAAGATGCATGTTTTGCCTGTTATTGATACCGCTGGATAAATGCCTGTTTCACCATCGACAGTAAACATCCCCGGTAGAAAAAACTCTATTTTGCCGTTCACTCTGCAGCGTGACCCTCGTCAGCATGGACAACATCACCGAGTACTGATTGCGCAATATTGACGCAATGGTCGCCTATTCTTTCAAGATTGCTTGACATATCCAGATAGAATATTCCGTTATCAGGTTTGCAGTCATTTGTTTTGAGACGTTCTATATGTTCATCCCTTATCTGGTCGGTTTTTTTGTCGATTGCTTTTTCTTTTTCAAACATTTGTCTTGCGAGCTTTTTGTCGTAGTCCGTGAGCGCTCGTTTTACAAGATCAGTTGATTCTTCGACGGTATCATAGAGCTCGAATAGTGAAGCAAGTCCTGCATCCGAGAACCTGACGTTGTTGTCTATCATTCCTTCGGCAAGTTCTGCCAGGTTTGTTGCATGATCACCAATCCTCTCTACATCATGCACAGCTTTCAGCAAGACTATGGCACGATCTGCCTGTTCGTCAGAGAGTGATTTTTGTGTCAGCTTGGAAATAAAAGTTGTGATTGCCATCTGCAGGGAATCAACTGTATTTTCGTTGTCCATGATGAGTGTAATAAGCCTGTGGTTCCTTGTTTTGATCATCTCTCTTGTTGATTTTATCATGCCCTCTGCAATGCTGAGCATCCTTGCCATCTCTTGTGTTGCCTGTTCAAGGGCCAGCGATGGAGTTACAAGGATTTTGTCTGAGATGAATTTTATTCCATGTTCAGCGACCATCTCTTTGCCTGGCATTATCCATTTGATCAATTTCTCATAGTAGGAAGTGAGGGGGAGCATGATTATCGTCATTGATATATTAAAGAAAGTATGGAAGTTGGCAGTCTGCCTTGCTGGTTCTGATGATAATGCCTGCATGAGCGAGGTGACTGGGATAACAAAAGGTATGAAAACCACGACTCCTATAACGTTGAACATCAGATGCGCCAAAGCAACCCTTCTTGCGCCAAGATTGCCACCTATTGAAGCAAGCAGTGCCGTAACACATGTTCCGATATTTGCACCCATCATCAGGCCTATTGCACCTGTCAGGTTTATCAGGCCTGCGCCGATAAGAGCTATTACAAGACCCGATGTTGCAGATGAAGACTGGATTATTCCGGTAAAAATTGCTCCGGCCAGAATGCCAAGGAAGAGGTTTCCAGAGACACTTGCAAGGAAAGATTTCACCGATTCAACATCTTTTATGAAAAGGACTGATTGTGACAGAAAACTCATGCCCAGGAAGAGGATTCCAAAACCCAATAAAACTTCTCCGAAGAGTCTGAGCGCCTTTTTTGTTCCAAACAGTCTTAATACAACCCCAAGAAAGATTGCAGGCATTATGATCCATTCAATCTTGAATGCCACAAGCTGTGCAGTTACTGTTGTCCCGATATTAGCTCCAAAAATTACTCCAAGAGCCTGGGAAAGTGACATCAATCCAGCATTTACAAAACCAACCAGCATTACAGTTGTTGCCGAAGATGACTGGATTATACCGGTAATGATTGCCCCGACGAGGACGCCGTAAATTGGTTTTCTGGTCAGCTTTTCAAGAATGTATCTGAGTTTATCTCCAGCGGCTTTCTGGAGACCGTCACCCATCATCTGCATGCCCCAGATGAAAAGGGCAAGGCCACCAAGGAGTTCAAATGTCATTTTCACATAATCGTTCATGTTTTACCTCGCGAGGAGTGATTGTAAGAGTTGTGTTAGAAATTTGCAAACAAGCTGGTTAAACCTTGTGTCGCTTCCAGCGTCCAGTCCTGAATACAGAAATTGAGATTATGGCCATCACAATAGAGCCTGCATTGATACCCCACCAGACGCCATATTGCCCAAACATGTTCGCAAGAACGAAGCACAAAGGGATCTGGAGGACCCATTGTGTGCCCGCAGAAATCATGAGAGCAGTTATCGTGTCCCCAGCGCCACTCAGACCCCTTTGTGGAATGAAGCTGAGTGGCATGAGAATGTTTGCGATGAATGTTGTTGAGAGTATTATTCTGCCTTCATCAATTACCGTTGGATCGTTATTAAACAACCCAACTATGGTTTTTGCGAATGCCACAAAAAGTATGCTTAGGGAAACAACTATGATTGTATTGTAGAAGAGGGCCTTATAAACAGCCTGCTCGGACCTCTCCGGTTTTCTGGCCCCGAGGTTCCGACCAACGAGTGTTGCGACTGCATTGCCCATTCCCACTACCGGCAACGTTATGAATTCCTGGGCCCTTATCGAAACCGTGTATGCTGCCGTGACAGCGTCGCCAAACCTTGAGACAATCCCCATGAGAAATGTCCTTGCGGTGAACATTACAAATGTCTGGAGTGACGAGGGAAGGCCAATTTTCAGGACATTCATCATGAGATGGGATTTTATTCTTATCAGACCTTCAGACATCTCTGAGAATGTTTTGTAGGAGAACCATGTAAGTATGGATGCGGCTACAAATTCGGAGAAAATGGTCGCTATTGCAGCTCCTGCAATGCCCAATTCTGGAAATCCAAGCCAGCCGAAGATGAGTACCGGATCCAGGAACATGTTTAATACTACTGCAATGATGTTTGCTATAAGTGTCAGTTTTGGGCGTCCTGCACCCCTTAATGCTCCTCCATTAATGGAGGAGATGAAAAGGAGTGGTCTGGCAGCAAATATCCAGATGTAATACTGTTTTCCAAGCTCCAGTGTTTCAGGTGACATTCCGAAAAGATCCAGGATCGGATTTTGTAGAACTATCATTATCAGGGTAACCAGAATACCTATTGCCAGCCCTATGATCGTACCGTTGAGCCACCCTTCTGCGGCACCCTTTCCGTTGCGTTCCCCGATTCTCCTGGAGACAATTGCTATGACTCCAATTGAGAGGCCGAATGCAATTGAGGAAATTGTTATCATCAGCATTCCAACGATGCCTGCAGCAGCGAGTGCTTCCTTGCCAAGTCTCCCAACCCAGAACATGTCGGTAAGGTTCAGTATCGTCAACACCACTGATTCGAGCATCATAGGCAAGGCAAGTGACCAGAGTGCTGTGGAAATGGGTTTGTTTATGATTGTGTCTCTGTATTCATCCATAGGCCCTAGATTCTATCCCGAAATAAAATTTGAATCTTTAAAACAAAACCCAAGCCATGATGTTGTCGAAAAAATCGCTATTTATAGAGGTTTGCGTTTCATTCTGGTATGGTGGCCATAAAAAAACCGGCCTCAAAATGAGGCCGGTTTCAATATTTGGTTTTTTAATGGATTACTGCTTATCCTTGAGTTCTTCCAGGTTCTTGCCAGCCTCTTTTGCAAAATTCACAAACTCTTTTAGTGTTTCACACATGTAAGAATCGCATTTTGCGCAGTTTTCAACACCCTTGGAATTGGCGCATGATCTTACCTTGCACTCGTTGCAATAGCCGATATGCGCACCTTCAAGAGAACAGCCAACGCAGTTGATGTCCTCCGGTTTTGCATCAAAACCAAATTCTGCCTTCCACTTCTTTGCGATTTCCGCCTTCAGTTTTGTGTCATTGTTTTTTGTGGCAATATAGGCATCGCATTTTGAACAGTCCAGACCGCACCTTGCATATAGTTCTGCCATTTTTTTGCTCCTTCGATTTTTTGATTTTTAAAAAGAAAAAAGAGGGGATTTTTTGAGGGTTAATGGTGGGCAGTGAAGGATTCGAACCTCCGAAGACATGAGTCAACAGATTTACAGTCTGCCGCGTTTGACCGCTTCGCTAACTGCCCACTACTCCATGAATATATAGCAATCGAGGTGTTTTCAGTCAAGGACGCGATTTAAAAAATGCCATAAACATTTATTTGACGGTTTTTCCGTCTTCAAAACCGTTGCCAATTTTTTCACCAATTGCCCTGTAGCTTGAATCTCCGGTGTCCCAGACGAAAGGCTTAAATCTTTCCATCGAGATACGTCCTTTTTCATCAAGAAGGTTCTCATCTGCTTTTACATCCATTATTTCACCAACAAACTCGGTGTGGAGGCCAATTTCCAGCGTATGCAGGAGCTTGCATTCGAGCACTACTTCAAACTCTGATGGATATGGTGCATCGACGATGTCTGATCTTATTGGTGTTAGACCAAGTTTTTTGAACTTGTCCTCGTCTCTGCCAGACACAATGCCGACGTGGTCTGCTTCTCTGACGAATTTTTGGGATGGAATGGACACGGTAAATGCCTTTCTGGTCATTATGTTGCCATAGGTTAGTGTTGCCTTGCGCAGCGAAATATAAACACATGGTGGTTTTGAACAGCAGACTCCTGCCCATGCGGCGCACATCATGTTTGGTCTGTCATCCTCGCCATAGCTGCCAACTATCCACACTGGCGTTGGAAATGCCAACACCTTTGCGCCCAAAGATTTTTTCATGCGTTGCCTCCTTTGTATCAGACCATGATAAGTTTCTGTCTCGCTTTTTCAATCGCCCTTGAAAAGAATGGCCTCAAAAAATAGAATTCTTGCCATGAAAAAAGCGACTGTCATGGGTTTGGGTTATGTTGGTCTTCCACTTTCGCTTGTTTTGTGGAGCAGAGGTATTGAGGTTTACGGCCTTGATGTCAGGGAAAGGTACATCAAGGACCTTTGTGAGGGCAGGGTCAAAATGGCCGAGTCCTTCAATGGAGAACCAATCACGTCAGTCCTGAAAAGGGCTGTTGCCTCTGGTAGATACCATCCGACAACTGATCCGGACCTTGCCCTGGGTTATGATGACCAGCAAATCATTCTTACGGTTGGCATACCCCTTGTTGATGGCAAAACTTACACCAAGGACCTGGAGGCCGCCCTTGATACGCTTGGCAACAGGCTCAGAAAAGGTGCCCTCGTAATTGCCAGGTCAACGGTGATAGTTGGCTACACAAGGTCTTTCATAAAACCGCGTTTGGAAGAACGTTCTGGTCTTTGCGCGACAGAGGATTTTGATCTCGCATTCTCTTCGGAAAGAATGGCCGAGAATGTCGCTTTTGAGGAGCTTATCGGCATGGTAACGCCAGTGGCTGGGCTTACTCCCAGGGCAACCCGTAGGGCAGCAGACCTTCTCAGGGAAATGGGTGTAAAGGAAGTGCTTGAGGCCTCCAGCCCAGAAGCGGTGGAAACAGCCAAGGTTTTTGAAAATATCGCAAGGGATGTCAACATAGCCCTTGCAAACGAGTATGCAAATTTCTGTGCGGCCTATGACCTGGACACAAAAGAAGTGCTTTCAATAGTGCGCACCCACAAGAGGGTCGGATTTCTTCATCATCCTGGGCCAGGGGTTGGCGGTCACTGCCTTCCACAGGCAATGTTTTATCTAAAACCGACGGCAGACAGTGTCGGAGTTGGGTTACCGGTCATTTCAACAGCCAGAAAGGCCAACGATGATCAGCCTGTTCATGTTGCCAGCCTCGCAAAATCATGGCTTGATGTGCATGGCAAAAAGAATGGGAAAGTTGCCCTGATCGGACTTGCAATGAAGGATTACAGCACTGATGCAAGACTCAGCCCGGCTGTTGATCTTGCCAGAGCACTTCTCAAAAACGGACTTGGTGTTGTTTGTTGGGACCCGATTGCCGATGTTGAAAGCATCTCCGGCTTGCCACCATGTGTTTCGACAATCGAAGAGGCGACAAAAGGTGCCGATGTTGTTATAATAGCTGCTAGACAGGAACCGCTACCGGAAAAAAGCCCTGCTGGCTTGAAACTGCTATCTGGCATGTCAAAACCGGGGTTGCTCCTGGATTGCAGATTTGCCTTTGACAGAGCGGAGGTCATAAAGAATGGAATTGATTACATCGCCCTCTAAAAAGACTGGTTTTTGGACACAAATTGTTGCTTTTAAGAGAAGATTTCTGTCTGATTGGGCCAGGGCGATTGAATACTTTGTTTGGGGACTTGGTTTCGCAGAGGCGATCTCTTTTATTTTCTGGGCAACAACCGGTTCTGACTATGCACACTGGATCATAAGAATGGTTCTCTCACCGATTTTTCTTTATCTGTATGGTGTGAGATACATGAGGTTTGTCCCAACTCAGCAAAAGGAGAATCGCAGGCTGGGACTTCTCTGGTTTCTCCTCAATGTAGGTTTCGATCTTGTGGTCATAGTTGTCATTGCAGGGTTTGATTTTTCAAGGGTATTTCTGAAGAGTCAGCCGTTCCTGATTTTAGGCTATATAGGCGTGCTGGTTTCACCGTGGATAATGGACACCAAAAAACACAAGCAACACAAGGATGATACCTGGATTGGCATGTGAACCTTGACAAGGTAGCCAACCTGGGCTAATTTTTAATGGCCATGCGGGTGTAGCTCAGTGGTAGAGCATTAGCCTTCCAAGCTAATGGTCGCGGGTTCAAGTCCCGTCGCCCGCTCCATAAGAAAACACAAAAGGGCCAGAAAAATCTGGCCCTTTTTATTTTATCCATCTTGTTTGTCAATCTTCGTATATGTTTCCGGTCAACTCTTCCAGGAGTTTTATTTCATCAGGTGTTAGTTCGTAGAGCCCATAAACAATCTGGTTTATCTCATTTTCACATGCGTGTATCTCTTCTGTGAGCTGTTTGCATTCAGGTTGCATCTCCTCAAAGAGCCTCTTGAGGTCAAGCAGTCTCCTGGTCATTGGTGCGAACTGCTCTTTAAACGCCTTGCCAAAGGCAGATGGGCTTTGCGCTTTTTTTACAAAATCATTCCAGGAAAGCGTGTCCCACTTGTTTATGTCTGATCCTTCAGAAACTTCTTCAGCGTCATCCCCTTCATTTGCCTTGCCCTGGCCCAGCTGGTCTCCTATCATCTCAAGCAGATCATGCCTGAGCTGGAGCCTTTTGAATGCCTTTTCCTGTGCTTTTTTGGCCAAAAGGGCAAGCCTGCCTTTTGGAGTGGATGG
>Ga0116185_1000067_pt1 | contig 126849 bp, 117 predicted proteins | sample AD_JPNNA7_MetaG_FD_89754 | JGI IMG/M metagenome (GOLD analysis project Ga0116185, IMG submission 89754) | Active sludge microbial communities of municipal wastewater-treating anaerobic digesters from Japan - AD_JPNNA7_MetaG | ecosystem: Engineered > Bioreactor > Anaerobic > Digestate | place...
AGATTGCGCCTGTAGCTCAGCTGGATAGAGCAACGGACTTCTAATCCGTGGGTCGAGAGTTCGAATCCCTCCAGGCGCGCCAGGGCGATAATGGTGGGTGTAGCTCAATTGGTTAGAGTGCCGGGTTGTGGCCCCGGAGGTTGAGGGTTCAAGTCCCTTCACTCACCCCATTTGAATGCTTTAAATTACGCGCCCGTAGCTCAGCCGGATAGAGTCGCAGACTTCGAATCTGTTGGTCGTAGGTTCGAATCCTACCGGGCGTGCCAATATTGCAGCAATGCCCCTGAATCAGGACACGATGTGCGCGCACCAGGAAACGGGAAAAAGGGCCCTTAGCTCAGCTGGTAGAGCAACTGACTCTTAATCAGTGGGTCGCCGGTTCGAACCCGGCAGGGCTCACCAAATAAATCAAGGGGTTAGGATATTTTACCTAAGCCCTTTTTCTTTGCCTTGCCCATTCTCTCCCCACTCTCTCCCCATTTTTTGACGTCCAAGCAAAAAAAGCGGCCGTTAAGCCGCTTCCTTTCCCGCCCTGGGTAAGCCCCCCCCCTAGACTGCGTCCGGGTAATTGACCGCCCCAAACCCGCCCCGCGGAAAGTAGTTCGACCGTTCCAGTTCCAGAAGCTTAAATACTTTCAACATCTCGGCCGCGGCCTCTCGCTGGACCCGTAGCAAAGTATGCGCCCTGGTTAGCCCGGACCGTTCTGAAGTTACCGCAAGCCCCTCCCGCTGAATTATCGCCGCCGCTTCTTCAGCCTGGTCAAAAGCCCGGAGGCCTTGAAGCAATAGCGCCCTTTGACCGGGTGTTTTAACAGAAGTGTTGCTGTAAAATTCAAACATATGTTGAGCCTGTTTTGACAACCTTTCCATTTTTTAACCTCCTGCCAGTTTATGCTTTTTTTTTGCCCAATGTTTTTAGTGCGATTTCAAAATTTCGAGTCCTTCGCGCGGTATATGCGTTCACCTCGGTAGAGATTTGCCCATGCCCGGCCTGTCAAGCGCCCAGCCAGCGCCGCTTATCGTTGACAACAACTCTTTCTTCAGTCAACGTGTTAGCGTCCGGTACCTGTTCTTTCAGCTCCTCTACCCTGGCAGCGTCGAAGTCCGGTTTAAATTTCATTGCCTCCAGTTCCCTCATAGCCTCACGACAGTATGCCATCGCTTCCTTTATTGCTGGCGAATTTGAAAAAACAAATTGCTCTTTTTTTTCGTTTATGTATTTTTCTCCAGTGCGTTTTTGAATGGTTAAATCTTTTAAATTTAACTTGTTAAGAATGCCCTGGAAATATTCCCGTGCGTCGTCAATACGCTGGTCATAGGTCTCAAAAAGAACCGCTTCCCCCTCGCGCCGTTCATTATTGTAATCTAATTTTGTACCATGGACAGCCAGCCGCGCCTGACCGACTTTTTCCGCAAGTGCTTTTCTCTTTTCGTCGTGCGCCTTCAACGCCGCTTCCGCCGCTTCAACTTTCGCCTGCAATACCGGCAATGACTTTTCCAGTTCCGCCTCTGCCGCCTTTATTCGCGCCGCCGCCGCTTCCCTTTCAGCCAATGTTTTTCGCGCTTTTTCCGCCCGCAATTGTTCTAAAACTGTGCTTGATTCTAGCTCAGCGAATACTTCTTTTATTTTTTCTATTGCGTTGGTTTGCATAATGACCCCCTTAATGTTTTTGTATTTCAGCCATTGCTTCCCTATCTGAAAGCCCCCCGTCAACTGTTTGGATTGCGAAGCGTTCAAACCTTTCCTCATTTCCAAACATGCCCGCTATTATCCAATTTCTAATATTCAACCCCCTTTGCCTGGCCTCTGAAGCGTCCTTACCTAGAATAGACAGCCAACGTTTCACCTTCGCCCCGTAGCTTTGCGACCAAAACTGCCAGCTTGCCTTTGCCCCTGCGTCGTCAGCGTCAAGAGCAACTAGAATTAACGGTGTGTTCTGTAGTAGCTCATGCGTTGTCACGTTTGGCTTTGCCTGTGCATTGCCCAAAGCCGCAACCGCGCAAAGGTCGCCCGCTGCCTGCTCAAGTAGTAGTGCGTCAAGCTCGCTTTCGACAACGACAACCGCGGCCTTGTCGTACCCTAAAACCATCGGTGCCGACGATGAACCGGGAACGACGACGTACCGCGGTCCTGTGGATTCTGTCCTTCGTATTCGTAACCGGTGAACGGCGCCGTCAACAAGCAATGGAATGACCAGCCCCGCAGGTAACCACACTTTTTTTTCGTTGTCAGGAAGCCCCCAGGCTTGCCGTGGTGCGCGTATGTCAGCAAGGTTAAGGCCAAGCATTGCCTTTCGAATTGAAGCCTCAGACAGCCCCTTGTTGTCGTGTAACCACTGCCGCGTTGCTTTGCCGTGTGGCGTCCATAATGTTTCAACCGCCATATCAAGGAAAGCCCGCGCCTGTTGTTGCCATGCCTCCGGTGGCGCTTCTTTAGTCCGTGGCGCCCATGCCGTCGCTGGTCGTGGTGCGCTGGAGCGTGGCCCCGGTATGCGTCCAACAACCCCGCAGGCCTCATGAAACGACAACCCCCGCGCGTCGCGCAAATACTGAATTTCATCACCAGCCTTACCGCAGCCCCGGCACCAATAGCGGCCCGTTCTAGGCCACACCCGGAAGCGGTCGCGGCCCCCGCAGAAGGGACAGGGACCGGCGTACTCCCCACCGTTGGTCGAAGCTACTTTTTTTAACCCGTGGCCGTCGGCGATTACCAGGTCAAGGATTGTCAAAACGGGACCTCATCACATGGTTTTGCTTTGAATTCGACCATGCACACCCGCTTAATTCGTTCCAACACAGGTTCGTCTATCGCGTCAAGAATCCTTTCGCCGGCGTACCTTTGCCCGCTTTTGACGCCTCGCTCAAATGCCGTTGCTGCAATTGTGTCGGACCAGCGTCCCACTTCCCGCCATATTAAATAAATCTCCGGCGCTTTTTCTTTCGCGCAATCAATGCAAACCGGTGACCCGCCGCTTTCAAGCACGAATTCGAGACCCTCCATGTCACGCCACGTTGAAAATTTTCTTTTGCAAAGTGCACATGGTTTCATTTTTTCTTCCCCACTGTAACGCAGCGTAATTTTGTCGTCTGCCTTTTTGACTTCATTCCCGCCTTTGTTTTTCTTTTTTGCTTTTTCCATAATTATTTCTCCTTTCGACTTTTTTAAGTTTCATTATCTTCACAGCACAAGCCCCCGCGCACTCTACCGAAGGCATTAACAAGCTTCGCAAAGCATTTCTGACAAACGGGCAAACTTTGATTCATGCGTTCCGGGACCCAGGAAAAACACTTTCGCTCTTCATCGCAAAATATGCAAAACCCCAGTGACCGCGTCGGCCCAATGCCGTCAAATTGAATTTTTGGTTTTTCTTTGCCGCTCGCCAAATCAACTAATTCATGAAAACTTTGCTCGTAGTTTTTTTTCTTCTCCATAATTTTCCCCCTTTCAATTTTCATGGATTTTCACTTTTCATCACTAATCAACACAAAACACTGTTCACTTGCACCCATTGCAGCTATTGCAGCTATTTTCCGAAACTTTCCCATGGGAAAGTGTAAAAATTTAAAAAGTAAAGTTATGGTTTATACCTGCAATGCCTGCATAGCTGCATTATTCGCCCTCTGAATCGGTCGTTAAGCCAATGCCAATGTAAAAAACGTGGCGTTTCCGGTAGCTGTCGAACCGTGCCTGCATTTCTTTCCCGAATTTTATTCCTGAAACAGGCCGCAGGCCCATTTCGCCAGCCCAATCTTGATATGCTTGGTAAAGTTCGCCCGCTTGCACTTTATAGGCAGCCCCGACAATACATTTGTCATTCAAGAAGCGCTCAATTAAATCTTCGTCCTGCCGATATTCCCGCGTAGCAGCCTTTACAATTTCCGGCGGATTCAGCCCTTCCTCTTGCCAGGCCAGGCAGCCGCGTACCAACCAAGCCAAGATGCCCGACGCCTCCTTTTTTAACTTTTCTAGTAAGCCGTGGTCGGCCGTGTATTCATTCGGCCTTGTTGGCTCGTCAACAAATCGCACTTCAAACGGCACTAAAAAAATGCGTTCCCACAGCGCCGCGTCGTGTGCCGGTGCTGCTGGCCGTTCATTTGTAAGCAATATTAAAAGGTGTGTTGGCTGAAATTCCACTGGCTCCCGGCCATAAACGGCCCGCGCGGTTAGTGTGTCACCTCCGCATAATTCTTTAATGCGTGAAGCGTTGAGGCGTCGGCCCTCTGAAGTTTCACTTGCCCAGACAAGCCGTTTCCCTCGTAGGGCAAGTGTGTCACTATCTGCCGAACCTCGACCGCCGACGTGCCGTGATTCCATTAAGGTTTCACTTCGGGCCTTGTGTGCCAGGTCGCCCAGAACAAACTTGACAACCTCTAAAAGCGTTCCTTTTCCATTTCGGCCTTGCGGCCCGTAAAAAATGGGGTAACAATGATAATTTGTGCAACCTGAAATGCCGTAACCCAGCAGCCGTTGAATGAACTGGATTAGCCCAACTACGTCGTTGAAGATTCCCGAGACGAACCGCTCAAAAGTGGGTGCCGGTGTGTCAATGCCGTGGTACTCAACGGGCGCAATAGTTTTAATAAGGTCATCGGGTGAACCGGTTTCCAGTTTCCCCGTTTGCAGGTCAATGACGCCGTTGAGGCAGCCTAACAGCCAAGGGTTTATGTCCCAACCGTCGCCAGGCATCGCCAATGACTCCCGGCCCGTTCGCGCAAGCGTCAAAACATTTTGTTTTCGATTAACTGTTTGTAAAGCTCTGATTCTCTTTGCAAGTGCGTTCTCTATGGCCGCGTGCTTTTTTCCGTCGTCACTACGTCCGGCCTTTTCCGCTGCAGCCCGTCGCCATGCCTGCCGCTGTAACTCTTGCGCGTACACTTCGACAGCGTCATCAATGGCTCGTATTGCTTCGCCCAGGGTGTCTTTTTCCCAATAGTGACCGCGGCAAACATACCAACACCCGGCCGCCGCGTCGTATAGGAAGCAGCCCCGGTTTAATTCGACGTAAAGCTGTGCGTCTCCGTCCTCATTGCGCTCCAGCGCGTCCAGGACGGCCTCACTTGCAATGCCTTTGGAAGTGTCCGCCTCTGTGACACTTCCGGCCTCCGGCGCTTCCGGTGTGCCCGGCGCGTATTCCTGGCGCTCGGCTTCGACTTGAGCATTGACTTGCTCCGAAATTTCCTGGAAGGGGTCAACCATCAATGCCCAGCCCCTTTCATGTCAGTTTGCGGTATTGATTCGCTCCGACTTTGTAGCCAGTCAACAACGTCGCTCGTGCGGTAAACTACTTTCCGTCCCAATCTGAAGCGGTTCGCCGGTCCTTTTCCGAGACTGTCAAGATTGGCCAAATATTTTTCACTGATTGCGCCGCCGGTGAAGTCCTTGATTTCCGTCCTTGCGACAATTGACGAAGGCCATTTGTCGGCCATTTCCTGAAAAATGCTCATTTTTTCCCCTCCCGTAGGTTTCTTTGAGAATGCTTCTCTCACCTATAGGCAGGGTCAAAATAAGGTGGGGCGCTTATTTTTAAGGTAGGGGTTTTGTCGTCTATATAATGAAGGGGTCTGTTGTGTCGGTGGTCAGCTCCCGCTGTGAAACCTCGTCTTGTTGAACATATGCCATTACATCGGGGCAAAGTTCTGTGCATGTGTGCCGGTCAGGGTAATCAATGCAACTCTTTTGCAATTCTGAAATCCTGACGGGCAAGTTTTCCCGCTTGAAGGTTTCCGCGTCATAAGGTTTGCCCTCAATAAGTTCGTATGCCCGCTGAAATGCCATTTTGCCCGCTGAAATGTTTATGTTGAGCATTCGGGAAATTTCGCTATATGGTTTGCGCTGCCGCCGCAAGCGCCAAACATTAAGCGCCTGCCAGGCTTCAGAACGAAAACGGGACGTGTCCGGTTCCCATGTGGTATAATTCCGCATCCAGCTTTTAGGGACGTCGCCGCTGCCCCGGTGTGCTTCCACCAGGTCCAAAAACAAAGTAAACTCGCGCAGCAGCTCCCCGCGTTTCCTGCTCACATCAACTTTCAAAAGCCGTTCAGAAGGTTTCAACTCTGTACTGCTGACACGGTAACGGTGTTCACCCGGCGTCTTACTCTCAACTTGCGCAATGGCCGGCAAGGGGTAATAAAAGCGAACTACAGCATCGTCATTTTGTTTGTAAGGATTCAAAGCCTCAAACCATTCAGCCCGCCGGAAAGGGTCAAGCGCTATTCCGAAATTTTCCCGTAAACCTCCATTGAATCGCGACAGCTCGTCGCCAGTCAGGCTTTGCCCCCGGTGGCCTAGGTCGTCCCAAAAAGCCCGGTATGCCGTGCTTTCCTTCAGTAACGCTAACCGCAAGCGCCATTCTTCTCGGTGCTGTTCCTCTTGCCTCGCAGTGCTTAAAAGCTTTTTGACTTTTGTCATTGCCCGCTCCCTTCGCGGCCCTATAATTGAAAAGGGAAGCCCGGTAGGGTTCCGGGTTTTCGCGCCGTCGCGCTATCCCTTTTTTGTTCGCTGTTTTCTTTACTCCGTCAAAGGTAAAACCTGTCCGGCGTTGTTTTCTCCGTTTACTGTAAATGCTTTTTCAAATGCCGCCGCGCCCTCTCTTAGCCGATTTTCACTCATTTTTGCATAGCGCGCCGTCATGGTTCCCGTTGCGTGTCCCAAGGCCCGCTGTGTCAGGTAAAGGTCATGCGTGCTTTCGTAAAGGTGCGTGGCGTAGGTGTGCCGCAAGGTGTGGAAGGTCACGTGTTGTTTCCTGTCAATAATACCCTCGTTAAAACCCAATTCTTTTATTGTGTCGGTGAATGACTTTGAGACTTGTTCTATTTTCCCCACCGTCTTCTTGCCTCGCTTTGTGAATACCAACTCATCAGGCTGGCCTTTTCCACGTGCCTTGAACATAGCCGATGCCCTCTCAGTCAAGTAAGCCGTCCGGCTGCCGGCCTTTGCGTTTAAAATTGTCAGTGTGCCTTGTTCAAGATTGACGCAGGACCAAGTCAACGCTGAAATTTCTCCGAAGCGCAAACCGCAGTGCAGGGACAACAGCGCCATGTCATGTAGATTTTGGCTTTTTTCTGCCAGTGCCGCCAATAGCTTTTCAGCCTCGGAAATACTCAGGTAGCGTAATTTCATGTTATCCAATCGTGGCCACTTTACCGCGTCTGTAGGTGACGCTCCGACAAAAATCCCAAGCTTCCGCGCCGCGTTAAAAGCCTGCCGTGTCAACTGCAAAACATATTGAATGGTCCGTTCAGACTTCTTTTTGTCGACCATTTCCTTTTTGACCCGTTCAAGATGAAACGCGCTTATTTGAGAAAAGGGAAGGGTTCCTATTGTATCGGCCAGATATAGCCGGTAAAGTGATTCTTCAGTCTTGTAGGTTCTTTCTTTTTTATCTCTTTGGCTTTGCGGAAGGTAATTTTTTATCATGAAATCGTCGAAGGTAACGCTTTCTTTTTCCGCTTGTTCTTGTGCCGCCCGTTCGGCTTCCCGCCGGTCTGCCTCAATCTTTCGTTTTTCTGAAATTCGTGTTGGTGCGCCTTTGGCGCCGTGCCGCGCCGCCCCTTTTAGCCGTTCAAGAAGCAATGCCGCCTTTGCTTCCGTCCAATATTGCCCGTCTTCCGGGTCACGTTCAGACGTCCACCCAATACCCTCTTCAACGCGCTTGCCGCCTTTTTGGTAACGAATGGCAATGTAGCGGTCACGTTTTACGCCATGTTTTCGGGAAGGGTGTTCATAAAACCTAACGCCCTTATACTTACTACCAATCCATTTTCTTTTCATGGCTCTCCCCATTCTCTCCCCACTTTGCGCCTGAAACTATGTTTTTTTAAGTGACGCCTTGTGAAGCATGGTAGCGAGAATAATAAACAATGTCAAGGGGTTTGTGTGCTTAAATGACTTTGTCTGAAAGCTAATAAATCTGACTCTTAATCAGTGGGTCGCCGGTTCGAACCCGGCAGGGCTCACCAAATAAATCAAGGGGTTAGGCGTTTTGCCTAACCCCTTGATTTTTGATTGCTAACCTGTAGCTGACTCTTTATGTTTTGTGCTCTGAAGCAGAATCTTAAACATCAGACAATTTAACAAACAGCGAATATCGGGAAACTTTTGTAGGTCATGCCTGCTTTTCCGGTTTTAACTCGCCGTCATATTTTTGAAAATCAACTCCTCCTTTTTTCGGCGAATTTAGAAGCCCTGCCCGTCGGTGGCTTTTGCAGGCGAGCTTTGGGGTTTTGCCCGTTATTCACAACCGGTGGTCTCTGGATAGTGCGTGGTTTTGTCTTATAGTTTTGCCGGACTTTCGGTGCTTCACGGCGGGGTGCGGGTTTGAGAGCCGCTTTTGCACCAAGACGAGCGCGGGGATTGTAATTGTGAACATTCCACTTTCTTTTCACCTCCCAATGCCTGTCGGTATGCCATTTATACCAGTTTGCGTGAAGTCTGTGATAGGGGATTTTCTCATAATTCCATATATGACCGTGCCAGGTGCGTTTTTTGAAGTTTCCCCTCCAGCCTGGGAATACATGAACATAGAAAGTGGGTGTAGAGCTGTAGAAAGCCCAGCCATGATCATAATCACGTGAGCGGTACCATCGACCCTCCCAGGGGCGCCACCACCACCCGTTCCAGAAAAATAAGTCAACGTCAATGTCGGGGGCGGCATAGACCGAATCAGTATCGGGAATTGCGACCATCACCGGCGGCAGGGTGAATAAAATAGGCGGGGGCAGGGGGATGCTTACATGGATACTGACTGCGGTCATGGCCTGTGACGGGACAATTGCAAGTAAAATCCACAAGAAAACTGCACTGGTAATTTTTTTCATTTTGACCTCCTTAAATTATGTGTTTTTAAACTGTCTTTCGCGTTCATTTTAATCTTTCTTCCGTGTTGCCTTTTACTTGCCTATGAGCACAGGTTGTGCCAAAACTTATTATAAGTTGTAACTATTGATAATTACAGATATATTACAATTTATGATATACAATTTCGAGAATTAAAAAAGATGTGGCGGGAAATAAAGAACCACTTAAAGTTGCGGGTGGGGACAAAGTATCCGCGTTTGTTTGCGCGAAAGAAAGGATGAGGCAGACATAAGTTGCTTCACAAAATCGATTTATAATTTGTGGGTAAGAGGCACTTGTGTTTTCTTTTTGAGACAGATGCAACAACACAGGTAATTTTTTACAGGTTCGGCCCAAAACAGTTAAGTTATGATTATCCTTAATTGGAGTCAGGGGTGACATTTTTATTAAGTGCAGAAGGGTAAAATGTATGACAGGCCAAGAAGCTCTTGACATCCATAAAGGCCTTTTCTATATTGCGATTCAAATCGTTAATTTCATGCAACAGGAATCGACATATTTTTTGTCGGGTTCTCCGGTTGTTTTTGTAAAAGAAGATGTGCGTAACTAAAACTTTTATGTGAGAATTCCGATAATCCAAATCCTGTAATATGAGGAAAAGCAGAAATTTGCCATGAGTGATAATATCGTGTTTTCCGGAAGTTTGCTTTTTTTGTCACTTGCGGATGTCTTTCAACTTCTGGGAGGCAATCACTGCACTGGAAAATTAACCCTGCACAGCAAGTACAGCCCGGACATGGGTGTGGTTTATTTTGCAGAGGGAAACCCTGTAAAAGCATTTTGGGGGAAACTTCGTGGAATCAAAGCAATTTATGGCCTCTTCGGATGGACCGATGGTAAATATTTTTTTTCCGAAGGTGATCATAATACACTCGATACGGATATTGCTAAACCAATGATGGAGATCGTTCTGGAGGCCTCGCGAAGGTTGGATGACGGGAAAATAGTGAGGATCGGGCCGGACAATTTATATCATTTAGATGTGCATGAGACGGATGGCGACGGTGGACACATGCCGCATCTGTTGCCTCTCAAGGGGCCACCGGTTGACTATCTTTATGTGATGGGTGATTATGTCTATTCGGACGGTGCCATTATCGTCAAAGAGGGTGAATACGGTAAATGGCTGTGGGTTATATCCGAGGGGACGGTAAAAATTGTGAGGGAGACGAATAGGGGGCTTGTGACCCTGGCCAGGCTGGGAGAAGGCTGTTTTATCGGGGCGGTCAGATCTCTTATTTACGGCAAGCCGCACGGGCGCAGCGCAACAGCCATCGCCGAAGGGGATGTCCACCTGAGTATCCTGGATACGGAAATTCTCCATCGGGAGTTTTTGTCTTTGTCGGAAAATTTTCGAAAGCTCCTTTTGAGTCTGGACAACAGGCTCAGACCGATAAATGACAATGCGGTGGATGCATACCTGGAAAAATTTTCCAGAGCACTTCCCGAAGAGAGGTTTGTTGACGATAGATTCCAATCCAACACAGATCTGTTTATTATCAGGAAAGGAACGGCCGACATCATTGGCAAGGGACCACATGGTGATGTACATCTTCTTTCACTGGGAGTTGATGACGTGTTTGGAAAAATTCCCTTTATGGGCTTTGGGCACGAGCCTCTGGCTGCGTATGTCAGGACGACCGAATCCTTTGAGGCCGATCTTATCGATACGACGGCACTTCAGCGGGAGTACAACAATTTGTCTCACACTTTTCGAAATTTTGTTTTCGGTACGGCGACGAATATCTCGATGACAACAAAATTGTTTTACCAGTTGCTAAGTAAAGAATGAAAGACGGAAAACCCAAAAAGAGGGAGGCAAACAGTGTGCAGAGATTAAATATATTTTATACACACCCGCGGCGAAAATATTTAATTCGATAAAGCAAAAAGCATTTTTTAGTTTTACCCGATGAGAAGGGAGGACAATGCCGGCTTTCAGGCCAGGCAGGGTTCACCGGATGAATCAATATCCTGAGGGAATAATAAGGAGAAACAATCAGCCGTCATCAATGGAGTTGATGGGCTAAACGAAATCAGCTGATGTTTATCGGAGGAGCATATGAAGCCAGGATGGCTCAGGCGCTTGCAAATAACATATCGTGCAAAGAGAATCAGTGATGAGCTTATTTCTCAGATCGGCAACACACTGAAAGACAATCCGCAGTTATCGATCGAAGAAGCATTAGGAGTCATTGATAAAAACAAAACAATATTCTTCCCCGGTGAGGAAAACAGGCCGGCGGACCTGAAAACACTCTTTGCCTCCATAGTGTGGAAAACTTACAGATGCACTTATCCCACAAGCACACACTCAGCGCCGGATGAATATCGTGATGTTGTTTTTCGGGCGGCATATAGCTACCTCAGTCGCCCAAAGGCAGATGAAGGAAGATATATTCCAGACATCGATTGTCCGAAAAAAGCCCCAAGCCGACTAATTTGGAGGCGCTCTGCGCTTGCTGCCGCGGCAACCATGATCATTGCGGTTCTCGGAGGCATTCTCTTTATTCAACCAAACGTGTTGTTCATGGAACAGGTACATGTTCCTGGTTTTATTCAAACAAGAACCACACAATACAACGGATATATAGCCGATGCCCACGAAACACGGGCACTGATTGATAAAAATATATATCGGAAAGGCGACCAGCTAGATCCAGAGGGAAAATATGTGCTAAAAAGTATTTATCCCCAGTATATTGTCATTGAGGAGAAAAAAGAGAAGAAGGACTTCATCGTGCATTTGCATAATAAATAACGAATTCCTGCAAAGATCATAATAAATCCACCACAGATCACTCCCCTGTGTGTCTGGCGGCGGTGGTCTTTCCCCGCTGTTCATCAACGAAGCAAACGATCACAATGGCTATGAAAAAAAGAAATGAACAGACCAGGATCGCCTGTTCGAGACCCAGGACAGCCTGAAGCAGGCCCACACCCATGAGGCCGAAAATCGCTGACAGTCGATTGGTAAAACTCCAAAGGCCGAAAAATTCTCCCGCCTTTGTATCAGGTGAAAAAAGGCCGACCATGGCGCGGCAGGCGGACTGAGTGGAGCCGAGACCAAGGCCCGCAACGGAACCAATGAAAAGAAAAACATGCTCAGTCTTAAGTGGTAGCCCCAGCAGGTTGCCGGCTATGGTGGTCAGAGGTTTGACCTCGTAGATCATGGTTATTGTAATGACCCAGAGAATGAGCGTCAGGATGAACGTTTGTTTCGCCTTCCAGCGGTCCTGAAGGATACCGAAAAAAAATGCGCCGGCCGCCGCCGTCAATTGAGTCATGACAAACATTAAAATCTGTGTCAGGGGAGACCATTTTATGATCTGGTCACCATAGATAAAGGCGAAAGCAATGACGATGGAAAGTCCGGCATAGGCGAAGAAAAAAGAGGTGAGCAGGATCAGGAGGTCTTTGTAGTCTCTGACGTTTTTAATGGTTTGATGCAGCCTTTTGAAACCTATCGTAAGATAACTCTCGTTTTGGGGGATCTTTCTGGATGGGCTTTGTTCCTTTACCCACAAAAAGGTCGGAATGGCGGCAACTAGGAAGAAAAGCCCTGTTACAGGACCGACGAGCCTCAGGTTGGCAAAATTTTCCAATGTATAGACTCCTGCGCCGAGTCCGAAAATAACAATTGCCGTTGATGCAAGACCGCCAAAGTAGCCCAGGCCCCAGGCGTAGCCGGAAATTTTGCCCAGCTCCTCGGGAGGGCCAAGTCCCGGCAGGAAGCTCGAGACGAAAGCTTCGCTGTAGGAGAAACCTACATTGGAAAGAATGATAAGCAGCATGCCAAGGACGATATAACCGGGATGAACAAAATAAAGGGCTGCTGTAGTTATCACGGTTAGCAGGCAGCTTCCCAGGAGAAAGGTCTTTTTTTGTCCCGTGAAATCCATCACGGCGCCGAAAAAAGGAGCTGACAAAAGAACGATGAGGTAACTTATGGAAAGGGAAACGCTCCACAAGAGGTTGCCCAGACGGTATTCGGGGCCATCACCGACAATGATTCGGGGAAAGATAATGCAAAATACAACTGTAATGATGACAGTTGTGTAGGACGAGTTGGCAAAGTCAAACATCGCCCAGCCGAAAAGTTCTTTACCGGATGCTCTATTTATCTTCGTCATCGTATTTTAATATCTTTCCGAAATGCAGGTTCAAGGTCAAAATAAAAATCATTGTCCAAAAGTGTCTTGCCTGCCCAATGAGTCGCCGGCATACCCGGCCCGTGTCTGAATGGTCGGCGAGGCTGGCTGGAGAGTTACCATATCCAGAAGAATATTGATGCTCTCGTTTATAAATGGCTTATATTGTTCCTGGGATTTCTTTGAGACGCTATCGGCCTGTTTTTCTTCCTGATCGTTTGCTTTTGTTTTGGATTTCACCTCTGTGCGCAGATCCTGCAGGCGGACAAGACCATCTTTACCGCGCGCTTCTTTGTTCTGTTTCACGATTTCCAAAAATTGTTCATCTTTTGCGACTCGTGAGGCAGAGCGCAGGGAAAGCCGGGAAATAAGGGTCTGCTCAATCTGTTTCCACGGGTGCTCATAGTGGCCTGCCAGTCTGAGAAAAGGTTCTATTTGTTGGGGTGGCAGAGAATAATCCAGAAGCATTTCCCCTACGTCCTCCAGAATAAACCAAAAAGGCAGACGAACATCAGCTTCGACGCCGTTTTTTTGCGTCGATTTTCCACCCGGAAGGAAATAAAGAGCGGTTGTTACTTTCATACTGCCCATATTATCGGGTAGAGGGGTCAGCATCTGCACGGATCCCTTTCCGAAAGTATGATCTGAACCGACAATAACCGCACGCCGGTAGTCCTTGAGTGCGCCGGCCACAATCTCACTTGCCGAAGCGCTCAGTCTGCTTGTCAGAACGACAAGGGGGCCCAGGTATACGGAGCCGGTATTCTCGGCGGGAAATGAGAGCACACTGCGCCTGCCCGACCTTCTGGAATGGACTCCGGTGGCCAGAACTATAATATGCCCGCTTTTATCTTTGGTAGCGACAACGCCGCCCGGTCCCAAAAACAGACCTGTCAGCTGTACCGCCTCTGCCAGAAGACCTCCGCCGTTACGAGACAGATCAAGCACTATTCCGTCCACCTTCTGTCGTTTGGCTTCTTTCAAGAGCTTGCGTACATCCTCGTATGAAGATCTGTTTTCTTTTGCATCGCCGTAGAAAGAGGGTAGATCAATAACGCCGAAATTAAATGTTTTCCCATTTAAGCTTCTCGTTTCATAAGTAATTGAAGCTTCCTGCTCTTTGATATTAATTTTGTCGCGAATAATTGTGATATCGAAACGTTCTACGTTTTGCGCCTGACGCAGAATCGTCAGGGTTACTTTGGTGCCTTTTTTACCGCGGATCATCCTTACGACATCACGCAGATCCATGTCGATGACATTAACCGGTTTTTGGTTTTCCTGGGCTACCGCGATGATTTTGTCTTTGGGTTTAAGAAGACCGGACGCTTCTGCTCCTCCGCCGGGGATCATTTCCTCGATAACGGTAAAACCGTTGTCGTTGCTCAGGACCGCACCGATGCCTTCGAGAGACAGTTGCATGTGGATTTGAAGATCCTCATAACTTTCGGCGGACAAATAACTCGTGTGGGGGTCGAGGGCGCGCGCAAAGGCCTCTGCCGCCACCGTCACCATCTGTTCCGGATCACGTTCCATCACTCGTCTGGTTTGCAGTTCGTAATGATGAATCTGTTTTTGTATGGCCTGTTGGGGCTCGACCCCGTTGATCAGAGCATTTTCGACCTGGAACTGAACGAACTTTTTCAAGAGAATCTGTTTTTCCATCCTTGTTCTTGCATAATTACGTTTACGTGCGTCTATCTGCAACTCCAACGACTCATCGGGGCGATAGCCGGACCCAAGAAGTTTTTTTACAATTTCTTCATTTTCAGCGGCTCTGGTTACCAGAACATTATAGAGAGGCGCCAGTGAGGTGCAGTTGCCCTTGAGCATTGCCGGGAAAAGATCGTGGAGAAGAGGCCCAAACCGTTCAACATCGGACTCATAAAGAAGGGTTTTGGAAGGATCAATATTTTTAATCAGTTGATCGACGGCATGAGACCTGGTTTCTTCATCGAGGCTTGTCAGAGCATAATGATTGGATAAAAAACCTTTCATCAGGGCAGGCATACGGTTGCAGGTCAGATTCCTGGCATCGGCGGGCTGGGGGATGATTAGCAAAAAGGCGCAAAGGACAAAAAACAACAACTTAAGAGTGGGGACAGATGAAAAGTCTGTTCCTGGGGGCTGGAGCGTAACTTTCTCTTTTTTATGCATTGATTTTGCCTTCCCGCTGTGCCTGTGTGAAGTAGGCGGGGTAAGAGATTGCCAATATGTATAATGATTAATAGAGGTGCGCAAAGATTATGTCAAGAAGAAAAGTTAAAGTGAAATCAAATGGTTTTTAAAAAGGAAAACAGATTGATTCATCAAGATGTGGAAAAATAATTTTGAAAATAATATTGATATTTCCGTTAATTTCTATATCCTGCGGATTAGCTTTAAAGATTCTTAAAATTACCGGTTACGTAACTTCTCGGACGATAATTGTCAGGCGCTATGTAATTTGCCGAGCTATTTGCAAACAAGCAGTCAGGGGATCAATCATGATATGCCCTCAATGCGGCTATGAACGTCAAAAAAAAGACAACATCGTCAGTTTAGCCGAATGCCCCAAATGCGGAATAATGTACAATAAATGGAAGAACGACGAACCGCATAAGGACGAACACGGCGAAGTTACTGAAACCGCTTACTCCAGCTTTCCATCAGAAAACAAAAAGAAGATGAGTCTTGAGAAACTTGCGATTTACGCAGTTGTCGTTGCGGTTTCAGTAATTATTCTTCACTCCTTTATCGTGCCTGCCATGATCAGTTTATACAAATGCGCCAAAACCGTTCGTCCCTCCAGTGCGGCAGTTGACGGAGAAAAATCTGATGATCATGTTGTCCCTGCAGATGATGAGGCAACCGGCAAAGCGTTGCCCCAGAAGATAGCAGCTGTCGCCACATCCTCCGTAGTGGTCATAAATACGCACACAGGCGCTGCCGCCGGCGGATTTTTCCTCAACCGTAACGGAGACATAATCACCAGCGGGCATTTTTTGACCACAGGCGATGATGCCGAGATAAAAACCTCAGACGGAAGTTATTTTAATGTGACTAAGGTTCTTGCCAGAAATGTACACAATGATCTGGTTATCGCCTCTACATCAGCTCCGCCCCATTATGCAAGACCTCTGGAGATAAACACCTCCTTACCGCAACCAGGCGAAAAGGTTTTTATTCCCGACTGGCACAAAGGTGACGGCAAGACCGTCGCCTCGGGAAATGTTTTGGCTGTGCTAAAAACAGGGCCGGGCGCGGCTTTTATTCAAGTGAACGTGCCTATCCTTGCATCCACCAGCGGGGCACCGCTCTTGAACAGGAGCGGCGAGGTAATTGGAGTGGCGGTATTTAAAAATTCGGGCGGCACAAACATAAATCAGTGCATTGCCTCTGAGGAAATAATCTCACTTGATGAAAGCAGGAAATCCTTTTCGTTTAACACACAGACACAGATGCCATCACCGAAGACGCGTGACGTGTATTGTTATGTCGGATCAGACGGGCATGTCAGCTTTGTCGAATGGCAAACGAGGATGCAGCTTACCCGTCCCGACGGATCACTTGATGCTGAAAAATTTGAAAAGTGGGTGCTGGAAGAAATTGGTATTCATCCTGATTATATCAATCCGGAAAAAGAAGCGCTGGAAGATCTGGAAAAGAACCGTGAAATGCTTTTTAAAAGCGTTTTTCCACACCGGTCAATGAGCGATACTAATTTGACAACGGGGGAAAAAGAGTGGCTTGAGGCGCGATACAGGAAGCATTATTGGGAAGTGTATAACCACTGGGCAACCAAACGTGAGGACGCCATCCGGAAATACAATACGATGATGGCAGATTTCAAAAAGTTTCGCGCTCAGAGGAAGTAATAAGAAGAAAACAAGAAAAACCCGTTGTCTCCATAACGGAAGGCCAACGGGTTTGGCTGCAATAAGCATAAAGGGGTGCTATTCGATGATTGCCAGCACCTGACCTTCATTGACAGAGTCTCCCACCTTAACTTTTATTTCCTTGATGGTCCCTGCGGCAGGCGCATAAACAGGAATTTCCATTTTCATTGCGTCCATAATGATGACCTCTTCATCCTCCTGCACACTGCTTCCTACATTTACCGGAATGTCGGCGATTTTTCCCGGCATAGGCGCTTTGATTTCCGTAGCCATTGTTTTTAAGAACCTCCATTTGTTTTTTATTTATGTCAAGACAAACACCGCACAGCGCCGTCTTGTCTTTTTCAAAAGGTTTTTATTTCCTATAGGAAATGGGTAAATTGGTCAATATAATTGTGAGGCAAGTCAGTTTATTGATTTTATTCATGTCTTAAGGCGTCAATAGGGCTCATCAGTGATGCTTTGCAGGCTGGATAAAAGCCGAAGAAAATACCGACAAGGCCTGAAAACCCCAGAGACATCAAAATTGAGAAAAAAGAAAAGCTGATCGACCAGTCGGCGAAGTAAGAAAGCATTTCGGCCGCTGCAATGCCCGTTAAAACTCCGATCAGGCCGCCGATCAATGATAAAATAAGGGCTTCAATGATGAATTGTGTACGAATGTCCCATGTTTTGGCGCCCACGGCCATGCGGATGCCGATCTCACGTGTTCTTTCGGTAACAGATACGAGCATGATATTCATAATGCCGATGCCGCCCACGAGAAGGGAAACTCCCGCGACGGCGGCCAGCAAAAGAGCCATCACCTGGGACGCCTGTTCCGCCATTTGCATCATTTGCGTCAGATTGCGTACTGTGAAATCATCTTCCTGGCCGTGTGCGATTCTGTGCCTTTGCCTGAGCAGTTGCCTGATTTGCTCTTCGGCGCTATCCAGCGCTTGCGTGCTTACAGCCTTCACCATGATCGATCGTATTGTTCCGGCAAACCATCTGCCGAAGAGATTTCTTTGTGCGGAAGTGACAGGTACATAAACAATGTCATCCTGATCCATACCCATCATGGACTGACCTTTTCTTTCCAGAACGCCTATGATGGTGAAGGCCGCTTTTTTGATCCTTACCTGTTTGTCCAGCGGATCGTCGTTACCAAAGAGACTTTCCGCTACTGTTTGTCCGATCATACATACCTTGGCTGCGCTGCGAATTTCCTGCTCATAGAAGTTTCTACCGGCAGCCAGAGTCCAGTCGCGAACTTCGAGCATGTTTTCATCGGTTCCATAAACAGTTGTCGCCCAGTTTTGATTACCGTAGACAATTTGCGCACCGCCGTTGAGCACCGGAGCGGCTGTCTGGACGGAGGAGCATTCATTTCTGATGGCATCTGCGTCGGTGCGGGTCAAATTTTGAGTAGAGCCGCTGGCCAGGCGGATGCCGCCGCTGGTCGTGGAGCCCGGGATAACAATGATCAGGTTGCTTCCGACGGCGGATATCTGTTCGGAAATTTTGTTGCGTGCGCCTTTGCCGACGGCCAGCATGGTAATTACCGCGGCGACGCCGATAATAATGCCCAGCATCGTCAGGCCGGAACGCATTTTGTTTACACTAAGTGCGCGCAGTGATATTTTAATCGTCGAAGGCAGGTTGATCATCATCAATTCACCTGATCGCTGACAATCCGGCCGTCAAGAAAACGTATAATGCGTCTGCTGTAGGCAGCAATGTCCGCTTCATGTGTGACTAAAACAATGGTAATCTTTTTTTCCACGTTAAGACGTACAAACAACTCCATTATTTCAATGCCAGTTTTTGTATCGAGATTGCCGGTCGGCTCGTCTGCCAGAAGCAGGGGCGCATCATTGACCAGTGCACGTGCGATAGCGACGCGTTGCTGCTGGCCGCCGGAAAGTTGATTTGGATGGTGGTTCATGCGGTTTTCCAACCCCAACAGTTTGAGCGCGTTGATCGCCCTGTCTTTGTAATCTTCCGGCCGCTCCGGGCTGTATAAAAGAGGTATTTCAACATTTTCCAGGGCCGTAGTTCGGTTAAGAAGATTAAACCCCTGAAAAACAAAGCCTATTTTTCTGTTGCGGATTTGAGCTAGCTCATCACGCGCCAGGATAGCGGTATCAGTACCGTCAAGCAGGTATCTGCCGGCTGAGGGCGTATCAAGGCAGCCGATGATGTTCATGAAGGTTGACTTACCCGACCCGGAAGGCCCCATAACGGCAACAAATTCACCTTTGTCAATCTGGAGTGATACATTATTCAAGGCAAAAACCATCGTCTCACCGACATCATATTTTTTTTCCAGATTGTATGCTTCTATGAGGGCCATATCTTAAAACCTCGGTCCGGGAGGAGGAACCTGGCTCCGTCTTTGGGTTTGATCTTTTTCCATAACTTCCACGATAACATCTGAATTTTCTGAAATATCACCGGAGATGATTTCCGTGTAACGATTATCGCTGATTCCCGTTTTAACTAATACGCGGATGGGGGTCTTGTTTTTTAAAACCCACACACCTGTACCTCTGACACCCGTGCCGACAACTTTAGGATCGGATATCTTTAACCTGAGGGCGGCATTGGGAATGCACAACACGTCACTTTTATTCGAGACGATAAAAGAAAGGCTCGTGGTCATGCCGGGCCTGAGCTTTAATTCCTGATTATCCACTTTGACGATTACGGAGTAGGTGACTACATTTTGTACAGTAGTCGGCGCGTTGCGGATCTCCGAGACATTGCCCTTAAAGGTCATCTCCGGATAGGCGTCCACGGTGAAAGTTACCGGATTTCCCGTTGTCACTCTTCCAATGTCCGCCTCATCGATACTGGCGTCAATTTGCATCTGTGTCAGATCCTGAGCGATAGTGAATAATGTCGGGGTCTGAAAGCTCGCGGCGACCGTCTGCCCGACGTCCACGCTACGTGAGATGACCGTACCGTTGACCGGAGAGAGGATTTTCGTATAGCGCAGGTTGGTTTGTGCCAATTGCAGGGAAGCGCGGGCCTGGGCCACCTGAGCTTCTGAGGCCTTTATTTGCGCCGTAGCGGACAGATAAGACGTTTCGGAGGAGTCCAGCTCGCTTTTGGAGATGAAATTTTTCGCAAAAAGAACTTTGTTGCGCTCATAATTTGTATCTGCCTCACGCCGGGCGATCCCGGACTTTTCCAGGTTCGCTTCGGCCAGCATCAGATTGGCAGAGGCCTGGGCCAGCTGTGCCTCAAAGGGAGCCGGATCGATTTGGGCAAGAATCTGTCCTTCCTTCACCATTGAATTGAAATCGGCATAAAGTCTTTTGATGGTTCCGGAAACCTGCGTGCCGACCAAAACCGTAGTTACCGCATTGACAGTGCCGGTGGCGGAAACAGTCTCGCGTATATCGCAACGGGCAGGTTTTTGTGTTGTGTATCGCGCGACGGACTTGCCGTTTTTCAGATAAAAAAAGACGCCACCCAGAAGGGCGATCAGTATGGCAGCTGCAACAATCGTTTTTTTCATTGTATCTCCCCCATAGCTTTTCCCAGTCTGGCCCGTGAAATTTCAAAATCCGACATAGCGTTAATATGGATAAGTTTTGCATTGTTGAGATTAAGCAGCGCGTCGGTCAGCTCTATGGAATTGCCGACTCCTGTTTTGTATCTGCCGTCAGCAAGCTCGAGAGCTTCCTGGGCCTGCCGGACGATGATCCTGCCGGTTTCTATTCGTTCAAAAGCCTCTTTCCCGGACAGCCAGGCGTCTTCCACTTCCATGCGTATTGACTGACGCAGGATTTCTTCGTTGGCCATGGCGACGGACAGCTCGGCTCTGGCCTCATCGACCGCGTATTTCGTGGAAAGGCCCGTAAAAATAGGAACAGACAAAAAAATACCGGCACTCCATGACTGGTACATATCCGTGTCATTTCCGCTGTAGCCATAGTCGGCGTTTCCGCTGACAACCGGCAGATATCCTTTTTTCTGAAGATCAATTGTTTTTTTCAAGGTGTCGATCCTTAAAAGCGCAATTTTAATATCGGCTCTGTTGCTCAGGGCACGATTCAGCGCTTCATCCAGTGAGATATCCAATTCGTCAGAATTAATTTCGTGAAGTACACTGTATTTTGGTGCGGCAGTCAGCCCCATCGCATTGTTCAATGAGGCCTGAGCGATGAGCTCGGCATTGTGCGCCGACACCAATTGCAGACGTGCGTTACTTAGATTGACCTGTGCGCTGGTGACATCAATTTTAGATGTTTTACCTGTTTGGAAAAAAGTTTTCGCCACTTCCAGATGCCGGGTAAATTGATCCAATGTTTCTTCGGCCACTTTTCGGCTCATCACGGCTTTGATAAGAGAGTAATAGGCCACCTTGACGCCCAGGGCGACTTCGGCCTGAGTGTCCTGGAAATCCGTTTCGGCCGTCTGCCTGGCCAATTTTTGTATATCGACTGCCGTAGACGTTTTACCGAAATCGAACAGGGTTTGTTTGAGGCTCACAGTATTGACATAATGATTATCTGACGTACCGGTGAAAGACTTAAACGATGGCCTGCTTCGTGTGTAGCCTAAGTGAAACTGTACCTTGGGATAATACTCAGACCTTGCTTGTCCGATTCTCGCCTCTGATTGCCTGATACGTCCGGTTGCGGCGCTGAGAGCCGGATGGTTTTCGAGGGCATATTGCACGCATTGAGTCGGGGTGAGTTCGTCGCCGTCTTTGATTGCACCGACCGCGCCGGGCGGCGTGGTGCAATCAATTGCCAGCAAAAACAAAACGCAAATTATTGTCCTTGAAATCATGGTTCAAAATGCCCTCATATTTTAAAAAAGATCGCTAATTTTTATCGAGGACAGAGGCAAAATTACTTAAAAATACAAACATAGACTCTATACACTTTTAAAGGGCTCAATATCAAGCTTCATGCCACATTTCCCGATAACGAAAACACCTTGAATTTCAAGGTAAAATAGTGACGCAAAAGGGATAGTAAAATAGTGACAGGCAAAAAAGAAACAAAAAGGTGCAGACAAAATACCCGGTTGGGCAAATAATAACCAGCTACCGTGAGAGAGAAAAAACGATTGCACGATACTGAAAAAACAGTATAAAATTTCATCTAAATTCGGAACAATAAGACAGAAAGGATGGTGAAAATCATTTTCAACTATCATCTTTACCTTGATGCGATAATAGAAGGGCGCAAAGGATTGAACCCGTTTATGGATTATTTCAATATAACTATATCCGATGTTTCACCAGGAAAGGTCATATTCAAAATGCCGATACGACCGGAGTATTTGCAGGGTGCAAAAATAATGCAGGGAGGCATGATTGTCGCCTTGGCAGATGAGGCGATTGCGCATGCCATGATGACGATGCTCAATCCCGATGAAGGACTGACCACCATTGAACTGAAAAGTAATTTTCTTTCGGGTGTGGACAGGGGCGAACTTGTAGCCGAGGCAACGGTATTCAAAAAAGGCCAAATCCTGATGATTGGCGATTGCCTGGTCAGGAACGACGAAGGGAAGAATGTATGCCGGGTATCGGCAACCTTTATGTTATTGAAGAAGTAACGGTGCCTTGATGGAAAAAAGCTCCCTGAAGGAATTATCAGGGAGCTTTTTTGTAAACGAGTGAAAGTTTATTCAGGTATGAAGTTGATGTCCACCCGACGGTTCTGTTGACGGCCTTGCTCTGTGTCGTTTGAAGCAGCCGGACGATGTATGCCCAGAGCCCTCAGCTCAACTTTGATATTTTTTCCTATTCCCGCATTCTGGGCCGCCGAGGCGACATTTGAGGCACGGTAGAAAGAAATCAACAGATTGGTTGCATCGCTTGAACCTGTGGAATCAGAAAAACCTTGAATGACAAGTGATCCTTTTTGCCCTCTTACTTTTGCAAGAAACGAATTGAGCTTTGCCATTTCCCGTGCTTTCAGCACCTTGCTGCCCGAGTCGAAGTAAAATGATTCGGAAAGTGCCGATGCTGATGCTTTTGCCGGTGGCATTTGAGGGGCTTTTGCCGTTTCGGTCACGGCGGGAGGTACGGTTGCTGGTGCTGTTACGGGAGCTGATGCTGGTGTCAGTGCCGCCTGAGCATGGGCTGCTTCTCTTTTAGCGGCACAGGCTTTTCTCGATGCATAGCGGACACCGGGGACGGACTTGACTTCAACTGGTTTATCCTCGGTGACGGCCACAGCCTGCTGTGGCTCATCAGCGGCAGCTTCGGGAGTCTCGGTTGCCGCCGTGGGGGCAGGGGCGGGTGCCGGTCTCGCGGCAAAATCTCTCAAGACGATGATCCGGTCATCCGGGTTCTCCTTGTTTGAAGCCCAAAGGTCATTGTCTTCTTCGACGTAAAATTTCCAGTCAACTTCTCCGCCAGGCTCTAAAACCCATGCGCAGCAAACCTTATTGACGAACCCCGGCTCTCCCGAAGGGGTTTGGGGCGGGGCCTTTTCTTCCACCAGGGTGGCCAGATCGGCGCGAGTGGGGAGGCGCCAGTCATTCAGGCCGCCTACGTCGATAATTCCTACCGTCTCAAGAACGTTAAGGGCGGTGATGTCAGAGACATTGTATATGTACCATTGCAGGCCGGTCTTGGTGTCGATGATTGTTCCGTTGTTGAGTTGGTTGAAGCGAATCTTGATCGGGGTGGCCAGATCGAGAGGCTCGCCTGCTTCCAGTGTTGTAATTCTTTTGGTAATATTGGTTTTCCAGTTTTCCGACAGGATGGTTATGTTGTATTCTGACACAGGTGCCAAACCTTTTATTTGAAAACTGCCTTCAGCGTCTGTTTTTGTTTCAAACTGTTCATAGCCCTGAGTAGGCTGGAGCTGCTTGAAGATCAGTGAAACACCCGGTACGGGCTTTCCTTTTCCATCGATGATTTTGCCCTGAACAGAGGCTGTCTTTTCGCCGCAGCCGAAAAAAAGCAGGCTGATCAGAAGCAAAAGCGATAACCGGTACGCAATTTTCATGGTGACTACTCCTTATTCAAGGTTGATTTGAACAACTTAATACACAATCTTTTAAACATTTTGGAAAATATTTGCACAATCTTGTTAAATATTCAATAAAAAAATGATTAAAAACCACTGCTCGCCTGCCTGGAGTCGCCTCCGACAAAAGGCGACAGACCATGCTTGCCATGTTTTGTGAAATTCATTATAGAGCCTGGGGCACAAAAAAAGGAGAATTGAAATGAAAGTAATTGTCATTACCGGAATGCCGGCATCGGGGAAAAACATTGTTTGTCAATATGCCAGGGCGCATGACTACCCTTACTTCTCAACAGGCGACATCGTGAGAGAGGAAATCAAAAAACTCGGCAGTCGTGGGGACGCCAAAACAGCCGCGAGGATATCAACACAAATTCGTGGTAGCGACGGACTTGGCGTTACACGCATGGCGGTGGACAGGGTTCTTGAACAAAACTCACAACTGGTTTTTCTGGAGGGTGTCCGGTCATGGCCGGAAATGGAATTCATAAGAAGTAAAGTTCCTGCCTGGCTGGTGGCGGTTGTCGCGCCAAAAGAGGAGAGACTTAAGCGCATCAGAAAAAGGGGCAGGGAAGATGATTCACCGCTGCATTTTAACGAACGGGACAAAAGGGAGATAGGATACGGCATTGCCGAGTGTATCGCCCTTGCCGATGCTTATCTTCTCAATAATGGAACAGTTGACGAAGCGCTGGCGCAGATAGAAAAAATCGTCGCCGGTCTGAGGTGACCAGGCCTCAAGCCAGCAGAGCTTCAACTTCCGCTTTTATTTTGTTGAGGCTCTCCGGTGACGAAGCTTCAAAGCGCAAAACGATGACCGGCTGAGTGTTGGAACATCTTACAAGCGCCCATCCGTCTTCAAAAGGGACGCGTACTCCATCGATATCGATCACTCCCGGCGTGTTTCTGTAATGGTTCTTGATTTTTTCCACAATCCGCGCTTTTTGATCATCCGGGCTGTCGATGCGGATTTCCGGCGTGGAAAAAGTCCGGGGAATGTCCGCAAAGAGTTCACTTATGCTTTTATCTGTCCGGGAGAGTATTTCCAGAAGCCTGGCCGCCGCGTAAATCGCGTCGTCATAACCGAAATAACGGTCGGCAAAAAACAGATGACCACTCATCTCTCCCCCCAGTAGGGCCTTTTCCTGTTTCATTTTGGCTTTGATCAGCGAGTGTCCCGCTTTCCACATCACCGGGTTTCCGGAATGTTGCCGAATCCCGTCATAGAGAACCTGTGAGCACTTTACTTCACCGATTATTGTCGCCCCGGGGTTGTCTTTCAATATGTCCCGGGCGAATAAAAGAAGTAGTTTGTCTCCCCAGATGATTTCACCTGTGTTACTGACCACTCCCAGGCGGTCAGCGTCTCCGTCAAAAGCTATTCCCAGATCTGCCTTCTTATTGGCCACCAGTGCGATTAAGTCCTGCAAATGTTCTTCTACCGTGGGGTCGGGGAAGTGATTTGGGAATGTGCCGTCCGGTTCACAATAAATGCAGTGAAGCTCACAGCCTAATTTTTCTAAAATGGGCGTCGCGAATTTACCGCCCACGCCGTTTCCGCCGTCGATGGCCACTTTTAATTTTTTGTTGATATGAATATGGTCAAGAATGTAATTTTGGTAGCTTTCCGTTATGTCCTGCGAACGTCCGGAGCCCTTTCCGGAGACATACGCACCTGACTCCATAATTTTACGCAGCTGCTGAATTTCCTGGCCGTGAATGGAATCATATCCAACGCATATTTTGAAGCCGTTAAATTCAGGAGGATTGTGACTGCCGGTGACCATAACTCCCCCGCCTGTATCCAGGTGTCGGATAGAGTAATACAGCATGGGGGTGGCGCACAGACCGATATCGATGGTATCGATGCCGGCGGCATTGAGACCCTGAATGAGGTATTTTTGATAAGCATCAGAGCTCAGGCGGCAATCGCGGCCTATTGTCATTGTTTTAACATTGTTTGCCAGGGCGTAGGTGCCGATTGCCCGTCCGAGATTGACAACAAATATTTCATTGAGATCACGCTCAACGACGCCACGTACATCATATTCTCGAAATACATGAGGATTCATATTGGACTCCCTGATACGAAGAGATTTTATAAGCCGGAAGCTTAAAGCGCGCTGCTTATATATAATAAATCCTGATAAGTCAATCAGGGAAGGGGCTGGGCGCTAAATATGCAAGCAGATCTGCAGCTTGTGTCAAAACGACATTGGCGTGCGCCCGTGCGAAGTCAGCCTCCTGAAAATATCCAGTCAAGACGCCTGCCGTCAATGTGCCTCCGCGCCTGCCTGTTTCTATATCAAGCGGGTGGTCTCCGACCATAACGGAAAATTCAGCTGTGGCACCGAGCCTGTCGAGCGCAAGCTGAATTTGTTCAGGGTGGGGCTTCACTTTGTGCACGTCCTCGCGTGTAATAACCACACGGCAATAAGAAGCGATATCAGGAAAAACTGTGCGCACCGCTTTGCGGCAGTTGCGTGTGATGATGCCGGTACGCACAGTTGCTTTTTCCAGAGTTGCCAGCAGATGTTTTGTCGTCTCAAAAAGTTTACCCATTTTTGCCGCTGCCACTTCAATCTCTTCGATGATACGATAGGCTTCATTTCTGAAAACCTTTTCCTCATCGTCGCTTCGCTGCCCGATGATCTTACCTGCCTCGCCGATGAGCTCCAGCACATATGACTGATTCAGACACGAATAATCAATCCCATGTGAGGTTATGAGTGCGCCGATGTCGCGGCGCATGCGGTTGAAGTCGATATTCAAAAGCGCAAGCGTGCCGTCAAAATCGAAAATAACCGTATTTGCAAGCCGGTTCTTTATGGAAAGACAACCCATATTTTATCTAAGTCCTGTGGCGTAATGCTGAGGAATCGTTTTAAGGATTGTCCTAGAAGAGGTGGAAAAAGGCATTGGAGCGCCGTAAACGATCTGGAGGAAATTGGTCACAATGTGGAATGTCGCCCCCCAGAGGATATCCTCATGTCCCTGGTCGCCGGGGATAACCATACATGGGAATGTGAGATTATGGTGCGGGTCGGATTCATCTGAAGATTGGACCAGGGCAAGCTTGGCATAGGAAGAGCTGTCAAAAAAACGGCCTAAAGGAATTTCCAGGATTTTTTCCACCTCATGACTTGGCTTTTGTTTGTAGGGTTCTTTTACCAGGCAGACTAAAGGGAAAATTGTACGTTCGAAAAAAGTCAGGGAATAAGAAGGCAGAGAACCAAGATAGACGACATTGAGGGGGCTCAGGCCGATTTCTTCCCATGATTCGCGAAGTGCGTTCATGAGGTAAATTGCGATCAGTTCTTTGGTTATTTTGTCTGTATGGGGCAGCTCGCAAAGAGGGGTATTGTCAATTCTGCGAATGAATCCGGTTTTGGCAAGAATATGGCTAAGCATTGTGTCGGTTGATTTTTCCAAAATACCGCCCGGGCAGCTTATATCGCCCGCCTGTGCAACGTACTGTGAACGCTTGATGAGCTGAAAACAAAATTCAGTGCCGTTAAAATAAAGCAGCAGCACGACACCTGCTTCGAGATGTCTGGCTCCTTGCGAATTCGAGCTCAAGATAAAAGAATGTTTTTCCTGATAGTCCAGCGGCTGGTTTTCCAGTCTTTTCATAGCCAGTAGCGGAAAATCATTTTGTTTACGCAAAATAGATAAATTCATTTTTACTCTTCGGGGAGTTCCCCGATTATCTCCATAATGATTTCATTATACCAGCGGCGGTGCGGAAACAAGTCGATAAAGCCGCAGTGCCCGCCGAATGACTGGTGCAATACCTTCAATAATGGAACATTAGCCAGTTGCTGAAAATCAGCTGCCGGAATAACCGGGTCGTCGGCCGCCGAAAATATTGTCACCGGTAGCTGAAGATCTTTAAAGGATTCTTTCCCGAGTGTGTAGAGATTGAAATAATCACGATATGAGGGGAAGTCCGGGAAATATAGCATCATCTCCCGGGTGAGTTCCATACAGGTTTTTGCGCTGAGCATAGGGGCAAAACTGTATTTGTCCGGAAAAAGCTTTTGTTTCTTTTTTAAGGAACGCTTCCATTTGTGGAGGAAATATTTTTTGTAGAACGCCGGTGCCTGGTCAATGGCCAGGGTTGTTTTATATGGATCCAGAGGTGGGCTTACCGCGAAGACTCCTTTCAGGTTCTCCACCGGAGTTTGTGTGTGTTTAATCGCGATACGAAGGGAGAAATTGGCGCCGAGGGAAAAACCCAGCAGAAAAACGGGCAACTCTCCTGCTCTTTTAGCAATTACACTTACAGCGTCTAACGTTTCCTGCAGAAGTGCGCCATGGAAAAGCCCTTCATTGAGATGATGAGATTCTCCGTGATCACGCAGATTAAGACGGCAGACCGAAAAGCCCCGGTTGTAAAAAAAAGTCCCGGCAGTCAGGACGTAGGCCGATGACGACGAGCCTTCCCAGCCATGAATAATGATCATCAATCCTCTCTGGCGAGGATGGCGGGAATACTGGGCAAGCAGTCTGGAGCCCGCCTGTGATTCAATGATGAGTTGCTGTTGGTTTTCCACGAACCCGCGTTGGGATGGCACGAGCAGTGCCGATGAGGCGAGGATTGATTGCAGATGGCGGTTTTTCAGAAATAACTTCGGGATGAAAGTGGATTGTTTTAAAGGTGTTTGGCTCATGAAAACATTAAAGAAAAAGACCCCCGGCAAAACCCGGGTCTTAAAATGGTGGCGGTGCCTGGATTCGAACCAGGGACACTACGGATATGAGCCGTATGCTCTGACCAACTGAGCTACACCGCCTTTAAGAGGTTGCTGCTTCCGGAAACATCGGAAAATTTCGTCCGGGAACGGGTGAAAAGCAGTTCCTAGCAACCGCCCGGACGCTATATCTAAGAGCAATTCTTTTGTCAATAGTTATTCAGTCGGTTTCCTTAAGTTCATAAATCACAACGACGCTTCTGTCGCTGATGGCGGCCCCGACAGACTTAACCAGTGCAAGAACGAGCTTGGGCTTTCCGTCGTTGTCCAGATCCACAATGGCATAATCAGCGACGTAACCGTTTATTTTCTTGGTATGCCAGTTTTCGGCCAGACCGATGCCATCCCATTCCAGGTTATAGATTTCACTGGAAGTGAAAAGCTTGAGTTTTTTCAAAATGCGGCCTACTGAAGAAAGGTTCTTGATCATGATCAATTCTTTTTTACCATCACCGTTGGTGTCAAAAGCCAAAATACGCTGGTTGGCAAAGGCGCTTTCCTGCTCGGTGGCTTCGTATGATTTGAGCTTTTCTTTATCGATATTGGCGATATAATTATTGCTTCCTCCGTATACCTCATCACTTCTGAACAGCAGTTCCGGTGGGGCAAAACCGAAGGTAAGAATCCTGCTCATCGTCTTGTGTGTTGGGGTCAGTACCAGCAAATAATCCAGTTCATCAAGGGCGATGATCTTTTCTTTCATGCCCGGGCCCAGGTCTTCAATGGCCAGGCCGTAAATAGACAGCCCCAGGGGGATGGCTTGTTTTTCCCCTTCTGTATATTTGCCGTTTCTCCAGACTATCTCATAAATTTGCGTATGAAAAACTTTGTCAAATCCGTACGATTGTCCCAGAAGCATCGGCATGCCCGAGGGCGTGTCAATCACCCGGAGAAAAAAGCGTATATTGGAGGCAATGGTTTTATATTCTCCGTCCTTGTACTGAAGCACAAATGAGTTTAGTAATTTTTCCCTGAGCGAAGTGACAATAATTTCCGGGATTCCGTCTTTATTTATATCCGCCACGTCTACGGAGATGTATTGATCGTAGGACTTGCCGGCGATTTTTTTCAACAGAACAAGAGTCTCTTTTTCCTTCCGGTAAATAAAAATATTGTGCCGGTCAATGATGACAATTTCCTTACGTCCGTCATTGTTGACATCTCCAATGGCCATGCCGACGAATTCCTGGCGGAATTCCTGACTCATCCAGAATCCTCTGCGATTTACCGGGTCGGTGGCGTTGATGAATTCGGGATTGATCATCGAAGTGAAGGTGCCTTTTCCGCCGCCTTTTTTCATACCGGCGATGACTTTGGCCTCTCTCGATGCGGCGCCGGACGGAGGTTGTGGCTTGTTGATTGTTTGCGGCAGGGGCACAGACGGGGCCGCTTCCTGCCGGGCTGAACCTCCGGTAATGTGCGCGACGATCTGCTGTGAAAAATCGTTGATTTTCGGGATTACCTCATCGAGTGTCTGTGACTGGGCAGAATAACTGATATCGGATTTGGCTGCGGCTATGTCGGTCAGTTTTCCGTCGATACTGATGCTGCCGCCTATTTTTGTAATACTTCCCCAGACGACATAGTGCGATTTGAGCTGCCTGCCAATCTTTTGCACATCGGCCGGGCTGAAATCTTTCTGACCGGTTTTGCCGAGCAGTTCCCGAACAACATTATCCGGGGTGACCTCGATGTTATCGGTTGACGACAGCCTGCTGGCGAGCATCTCCGTTATTCCCTGGCGCATATAGTCAATATTTTCGGCGCTGTGCACGGAAAAAGGAAGAACGGTTATTGTTTTTTTATCTGTGTCCGCAGCCGGTGCAGCGGCCGTAAGGCATGACAACAGCAAAATAATGATCGAAATAGTTTTTTTCATATCTTTTTCTCCTGCCCGGATAAGATCGAAACGTTTTGGAAACTAGCATTTAAGAAATCATAATTCAAGATTGTTTTCCCCGGTTATGATTTTAAAGGGAGAACGTAAAAAATGACTGCGAAAAAATGGCAGGCGCTTCCGGACAAGACAAACAGATGCCAGATCGCGTGATTGAAAGGCAATTTTTTCCAGGCATAAAAGACAACCCCCAGCGTGTAGGCCAGGCCGCCCGCGACAAGCCAGACAATGCCGCCGGGAGGCAGGGTTTCGGCCAGTGGTTTGATGGCAAAAATGATTATCCAGCCCATCAGGATGTAGGCTATGGGCGATAAAATCCTGAAACGATTCATGAAAAAGACTTTCAGGATCAGGCCGGAGACGGCCAGAAACCAGATTATCCCAAACAGCGTCCAGCCGATTGGCCCACGCAGGGTCACCAGAAGAAAAGGAGTGTATGTGCCCGCAATGAGAATATAGATGCAACAATGGTCGAAAATTCTAAAGATCTGCTTGACACGCGGCTTTTGAAAACCATGATATAAAGTTGAGGCTGTATAAAGAAGCAAGAGTGCGACACCAAAGACAGTTGAGCTCACTACATGGCTTGCCCCTCCGTGCATACTGGAAAAAACAATGAGCAGAACCAGCGCCGCAATGCTGAACAAAATACCTGTACCGTGAGTGATACAGTTTAACAGTTCCTCGCGGAAGGTATAATGAGTTGTTGGGTTTGACCGAAACATAATTTTTCGCCGACGTATGGTTTATGACCGTTTATGCCCCGGTTTTTCTTTTGTCAACCGAAATTATGCCGAAACTTGTTGGGCGAAATGAATTGACATGCTTTCACAATTTCATATATAGCGCAAATAATTTTGAATGGGTTGTGCATGGAGGAAATGATCCTTACGTAAACACGGGGATTCATATGACGATGGAATATTTCCGGATCGCCGGGAGTGACGGCCAAAACAGGCAGGGAGAAATAAATGGAAAAAGCGCAATTAATTTACCAGGGGAAAACTTTTGAATTGCCCGTTATTGAGGGGACTGAAAATGAAAAGGGCATTGATATATCGAAGCTCCGGCAGGAAACCGGACTGATTACTCTCGATGTCGGTTACCAAAATACGGGGGCCTGTGCTTCCGCAATTACTTTTATCGACGGGGACCGTGGTATTTTGAGGTACAGGGGGATTCCTATTGAGGAGCTCGCCGAAAAGGCAAGTTTCACCGAGGTGGCCTACCTGCTCATCTACGGGGATTTGCCCAATCGCGAACAGCAGCAGCTTTTTTCCCAGAGGCTCACTCAAAACTCGATGATTCACGAGGAAATGCTGCGTTTTTTTGACGGTTTCCCCCCCACTGCCCATCCCATGGCCATTTTGGCCACAATGGTCAATTCCATGTCCGTTTATTACACGGATTACTTTACGGAAGATTTCAAGGCGGAAACATTTGATCCCATGGCCGCCTCGCTTATTTCCAGAATCCGTACTATTGCTGCCTACTCTTACAAGCACAGTATCGGCCACCCGCATGTGTATCCGAAGCCGGACCTCAAATACGCCTCCAATTTTCTGTACATGATGTTTGATTCGCCGGTAAGCCCCTATATTCCGGACCCTGATATCGAAAAGGCACTCTCCACTCTCTTGATTCTTCATGCGGACCATGAACAGAACTGCAGCACCTCCACCGTACGTCTGGTCGGCAGCAGCATGGCCAACCTGTATGCATCCGTGTGTGCAGGAATCTGTGCTCTTTGGGGACCTCTGCATGGCGGCGCCAACCAAAAGGTCATTGAGATGCTGGAGAACATCAAAAAGGACAATGTGACCATCAGGCAGTGTATCGACTCGGCCAAGGACAGAGAAAACAAATTTCGCCTTTTCGGCTTCGGGCACAGGGTGTATAAAAATTATGACCCCCGCGCCAAAATTCTTAAACAATATTGTGAAATTTTATTCAGGAAACATGATTATCATGACGCTTTGATTGATATCGCCATGGAGCTGGAAGAGGCCGCGCTCAATGATGAGTTTTTCATCGAGCGGAAGCTCTATCCCAATGTCGATTTCTACAGCGGGCTTTTATACCGGATGATCGGTATTCCGACCAATATGTTCACGGTCATGTTTGCCATCGGACGTCTGCCGGGCATGATTGCCCAGTGGAAGGAGATGCGCGATACCGTGCCGCTGAAAATCGGACGGCCACGTCAGATATACACAGGCAGCACTTCAAGGCATTATGTGCCCATTGATGAACGAAAGTAGAAGAAAAAACTTTTCGTCTTGACTTTTTTTATCAATTTGCCTATATGGGCGAGCCAAGAGGCACAAGAAATGTTAAAAAGATTTTTTGCGAAACAGGCAGGTTTTTATTTTTATAGCTTTAGCGGCATTATGGTCTGCCTGCAAGAATCATGACCGGTAGGGATAGGAAATGAACCGTGGGCAGAGTCAGTTTCGCCCACGGTTTTTTTTTGCAAAAAAACCAAAAAAGAGGGGGAAGGGAAAATGAAACGAAAGGCAGCTGTTTTACTGGTGATAACTCTCGTGCTGATACTTGGTGCTCAGGCACCAGCACAGGAAAAAACAATCAAAGTAGGGGCGGCGATCAACCTGACCGGCCCGGCTTCCACATGGGGAAAATTCCATGAAAAAGGCCAGCGTGACTATTTCCAGTATGTCAATGAGGTGAAGGGCGGAGTTTACGGCCACAAAATCGACATGATCACGGTCGATACTGCCTATAAAGTGCCGGAGGCGCAGGCGGCCGTACGTAAGTTCGTCATGCAGGACAAAGTGGACATGATCGCCACCTGGGGTGCGGGTGAAGGACTGGCGGCAAAGCCGATCATCCAAAGCTATAAAGTTCCGACCATCAATTATTCCACGAGCTGGGAGATCCTTCAAAAACCTGTTGATTTTATGTACCTGCCTTTCGGCAGCTACAAAATGGACTGTCATGCCATCCTCGAATACATCAAAGCTATCCATAAGGGAAATGAGTCGCCCCGAGTCGGTCTGCTGACCTATAACAATGCCTACGGGCGCTCCATTCACGAACCGAGTAAAGAATATGCAAAGGAGCTGGGCATAAATCTGGTAGCCATTGAAGAATTTCCTCCCCGGACGGTGGATTTAAGCACCGAGCTGCTTCGTCTGAAAAAAGCAGGTGCCGAGTATGTGTTCATGCAGATGCTGCCATCGGCCATCATCACCGCCTTAAAGGGATCCGACCGGGTTAAATATCAACCTGTTTTCCTGGGAACATGGACCTCGACTGATCCGGATTTCTTCAAAATGGGTAAAGGTCTGATACGGGACCGTCTGATCATGCAGTTTCCGGGCGGTCTGCCTTCAGATAAATCAAAAGGTATGGAGCTGATGAGCGAACTGTGGAAAAGATACAAAACGGTTGATTCTTTCGATGCATCGTATTGGGAAGGCGTGGCCGTCGGGATGATTATGGAAAGAGCTTTTATCAGGGCTTATGAACGTTCAAAAAAGATCACTCCTGAAACGATCAACGCCGCGATGGAATCATTCAGGAATGAGGATTTCGGCGGGCTTGTTCCGGCCGTGTCTTTCAGCAAAGACAATCATGAAGCCTCATTCACTGCCAGGATGGTGAAAGTGAACGAAGACGGGACCTACACAGCGTTGACTAATTTCTATGTTCCCGGAAAAGATAAAATCAAACTGACAAATTAAATGAAAACGGGGATGCCGGCCCCGGCCGGCATCCCCGCCGGTAATTTGTTGCGGGCCTTTTTACCGCAAGAGGTTTTATGAAAGCGTTTCGCAGCCGCCCCTCCATAATGGCCAACCGGCCGCAGGAGGAAAAAAATGCCGAGCTGGAAATCAGAAATTTACGTCTGAGCTTCGGTGGAGTTATCGCTGTTAAAGACGTGGACTTGACGGTGCATACCGGTGAACTGATGGCTATCATCGGTCCCAACGGAGCGGGGAAAACCAGTCTGCTCAACTGTATAACCGGCTTTTACCGTCCCCAGCAGGGTCAGATCATCTTCAACGGCCGGGACATCACCCGCCTGCATACGCATCAGCTTGTAGGGGTCGGTATCGGACGCACCTTCCAAAATATCGAGCTTTTTCCCGGGATGACGGTGCTCGCCAACATGACGCTGGCTCGTCACATTCATTGTCATTATAGTTTTTTGCGCTCATGCCTTTTTACTCCGGCGGTGCGCCGCGAAGAAATCCGGCATCGGCAGGTTCTGGAAGAAATTATCGATTTTCTCGAGATGCAGTCCATCCGTAAAAAAACGGTAGGCTCATTACCGTACGGCATGATGAAAAGGGTGGAACTCGGCCGTGCACTGGCACTGGAGCCGAGGCTGCTCATCCTCGATGAACCATTTGCCGGGATGAACCTGGAAGAAAAAGAAGATATGGTACGTTTTCTTCTGGAGTTAAACGGGCGGTGGGGCCTGACCATGATCCTCGTTGAACACGATATGTCGATTGTAATGAGCATTTCCAACAGAATCATGGTGCTCAATTTTGGAGAAAAGCTCGGTGAGGGGACTCCCGAACAGATCAGCGCCAATCCGGAAGTAGTCAAGGCGTACCTGGGGGAGGCGCAAAAAATTGAATAAAAGAGGCACAGACACCTTGTCTCATTACCTATCAGAGCAGACAGACGACCAAAACGCCACATTACCCCGACTCCTGGCGCAAAACGCCTCCGTTTACGGAGACCAGGTAACAGCTATCCGGGAAAAGGCCTATGGTATCTGGCAGAAGTACACCTGGCGCGACTACTATGAATATGTCAGAAAAACGGCTGCCGGTCTCGCCTCGCTGGGACTGGAGCGGGGCGCCAATCTGTGCATGATCGTCAATAATTCACCCGAGTGGCTCTTTTGCGAGCTTGGCGCACATACCCTGGGGGCGACCACTCTGAACCTGTTTACTTCTTCCATTGCCGATGAGCTTGCGTTTTCCATCGAGCGGATCCATTCGCCAATCGTCATAGTTCAGGATCAGGAACAGGTCGATAAGCTTCTTGAAGTGCGGGACAGGCTGCCCCGGGTAAAAAAAGTGGTTTATATCGATCCGACCGGCATGACCTCCTATGAAGAAGAGGAGTGGCTGGACAGCTATGCTGCTCTCCTTATCAGGGGTGAAAAATTCATTTCTGAAAAACCCGACTATATAGAAAAAGAAATTGCCCGAGGCAAGCCGCACGATATCGCGGTGATGATTCAGACCTCCGGAACCACCGGCGTGCCCAAAATTGCGACATTGTCACACCGGAATTTGATTACCATGGCCAGACAGTGGCAAAAGGCCGCGAACCTGAAAGCGGGAGAAAACTGGATTTCCATGTCACCGCCGGCCTGGATCGTCGACCAGATGTGGGGCATGGGCGTTGCTGTCGGAACAGGCATGACCATGAATTTCCCGGAAACCGCCGAAACGATTGAGGAGGATTTCAGGGAAATCGGTCCCTCTGTTCTGATTACCGCTTCGCGCTTCTGGGAGGATATGGCCTCGCGTATCCGTGTGAGAATGTCCGATGCCGGCTGGCTGAAAAGGAAATTATTTTCATGGGGGGAGAGCCTCGGTCGCTCGGTTGTCCGCAAAGAGCTGAATAAACAGCCGGTGGGGCCAGGCATAAAAATTTTGCGCTTTTTTATGAATCTGGCCGTCTACAGACCACTGCTGGACAGGCTTGGCTGTTCACATTTTTCCAGCGCCTTCACCGGCGGCCACCCCATCAGCCCGGACGTTATCGGCTTTTTCCGCGCCATCGGGCTGAACCTGAAACAATGCTACGGCCTGACGGAATCCGGGGGTATTTTCCAAATCCAGCCGGATGCTGAGGTGAAACTGGAAACTGTGGGTAAGCCCCTGCACCTGACGGAAGTCAAAATCGCCGAAGACCAGGAAGTGCTGGTCAAATCGGAGGCCAACTTTTCGGGCTACTACAATGATTACAAAGCCACGGAAGCCGCCTTTGAAAACGGTTGGCTCAAAACCGGTGATGCGGGCTACATTGACGATGACGGACATCTCTTGATCATCGGCCGCAAGGAAGACATCATCCGTAACAAAAGCGGCGATGCCTTTTCGCCTGACTTCATTGAAACACGCCTTAAGTTCAGTCCATATATAAAGGAGGCGGTAATTTTCGGTGAGGCCCGCCCCTATATTACCGCCATGATCAACATCGACATGGGTAATGTGGGTAACTGGGCCGAAGAGCGCATGATCCCCTATACGACCTACATGGATCTTGCTGCACAAAAGCAGGTGGAAGAACTCATCCTGGGGGAAGTGCACGAGGTCAACAAACAGCTTCTTGAAGTGATGAAAATCAGGCGCTTTGTCCTTTTGTACAAACTTCTGGATGCAGACGACGAAGAGCTGACCCGCACGGGAAAGGTGCGCCGGCGTTTTGTTTACGGCCTGTATATAAAAATTATCGAAGCAATGTATGCGGGGCTGCCCAGTGTGGCGGTTACCGGTAAAGTGAAATACCGCGACGGGCGGGTGGGAGAGATCGAAACAACCATTAACGTGATAAGCGTAGATTAAGGTGCTTTATGGATTTATTTTTGCCTCTGTTGGTAAACGGTGTGTGTGTGGGACTGCTCTATGGTATTTCCGCCATGGGCTTTGTCATGATCTTCAAAGCCTCCAGTGTTTTGAACTTTGCACACGGTGAGCTTCTGGCGCTTGGTGCATTTTTCTTTTTGTCTTTGGTAACCTGGGGAAAGCTTCCCGTGGCCGCAGCATTTGTGCTGACGCTTGCCGGCTGTTTCCTCCTGGGATTCATCATCGAGAAATTTTTCCTCAGGCCTCTCATCGGCGAAAAACTGATTTTTGTGATCATGCTTACCGTTGGTCTTGCCGCCATGTTCAAAGGCCTTATTCTGCTTATCTGGGGTGGAAATCTGCATACCTATCCTGAATTTCTTCCTGAGTGCCTTGAGCTTCAGCTGGGTGACGTTTACATCGCGCCTGTTTATTCCGCCACGATGATCATCACGGTGATTTTTTTGTTATTGTTCGGTTTGTTTTTCAAAAAATCGTCACAGGGCATCTTCATGCGTTCTGTGGCTGATAACCAGCAGGCGGCTTTGTCGCTGGGAGTGCACGTCAGGCGCGTGTTCGCCCTTTCCTGGGCTATTGCGGCAATGGTGGCCTGCATGAGCGGCATCGTCCTGGGGATAATAAATGGCGTAAATGTCCACGATCTGTCCTCCATCGGACTTAAGGTTTTCCCTGTTGTCATACTGGGCGGTCTGGACAGCATCGGCGGTGCGATTATCGGCGGCATCATCATCGGTCTTCTAGAGACCTTCACCGGCGGCTACATTTCCACATCTTTACGCGATGTAGTTCCGTACATCGTACTGGTGTTTATCCTGATGGTCAAACCCTATGGACTGTTCGGTCTGGTGGAGATTGAAAGGGTTTAAAGGAAGACGATTATGAAAAAACTCTCTTTTCATCCCTGCGGCAATTTCCGCGAAGACTACGCCCAGGAACTGACCATTTTTGAAACCTGGTTCGGCAGGGCGAGTCTGGTTGCTTTCATTATCTTACTTATGGGGGTTGCGCCTTTTTTTCTCAACAGCTATCTTCTTTATATTCTCAACAATATCGGGATCATGTCCATTGCGGTAATCGGATTGAATATTCTTATCGGCTACACGGGGCTTATCTCGCTGGGACATGGTGCGTTTTTCGGAGTGGGTGCCTATGCGGGAGCGATTCTGGCAACCAGGCTGGGGCTTCCTTTTTACATCTGTATTCCCGCGGCCGGTCTGATTACCGCGCTTGTCGGCATGATTTTCGGCATTCCATCGGGTCGTCTCAAAGGTCTGTATCTTACCATCGCCACACTGGCGGGACAGTTCATTATTGAATATGTCCTGATCCGCTGGGAGTGGCTCACCAAGGGAACGATGGGCATCACTCTTCCCTCACCGTCTTTCTTCGGTCTTCAAATATCCGGTGATAAAGCCTTTTTCTTTCTGATTTTCATCTGCCTCATCGCCATGACCTGGTTTGCCGTAAACATCATGCGCAGCAAATACGGAAGGGCTTTTGTCGCTATCCGCGACAACGACCGGGCGGCTGAAGGCATGGGGATTCCCATATTCAAATACAAACTTCTGGCGTTTGCGACGAGCTCCTTCTACGCAGGTTTTGCCGGCGCCATCTGGGCCTACTATATGGTGAGCATCACAACCGAGCCTTTCAACCTCGGCCTGTCGGTCGAATTTATCGCCATGGTCATCATCGGCGGCATGGGCAATATCCCCGGAGCGATTTTCGGCGCGACGTTTATTACAATTCTCAATGAAATCCTGCGTTTTGCCACAGGCGCGCTTATGAATGTCGGCTTTGTGACCAGTATGGGGCTCAACATGGCACCGCTTCGTGAATTTGTTTTCGGTCTGGCAATTGTCCTTTTCATTCTCTTTGAACCCAAGGGACTGGCCGAGCTGTGGCGGATTGTGCGCTCCAGTTTCAGGCTGTGGCCGTTTTCCTATTGATGGTGATTTATGGCAGAAGTACTTTTACAGATCAACAACATCTCGGTCGTTTACTCGGATGTCATTCAGGTGCTCAAGGGAGTGTCCCTCAAAGTCGAAAAGGGGCATATCGTCTCACTCTTGGGCAGCAACGGGGCGGGGAAAACAACCACGCTCAAGGCCATCTCCGGCCTGCTCAAACCAGAAAACGGCGAGGTGACCGACGGAGAGATCATTTACAACAATATAAACATACAAAATCAAGCGCCCGAATTCATTACCCGACAGGGAATAATCCAGGTGCTGGAGGGACGTCAGCCGTTTAAATACCTGACCATCGAGGAAAATCTGCGTGTCGGTACCGCCACCAGGCCCGGTAAACCCTATAAGCAGGACCTAGAAATGGTGTATGATTATTTCCCGGCGCTCGTGAAGCGCAAAAAGTCGCTTGCCGGTTACTGCAGCGGAGGTGAGCTGCAGATGCTCGTTATCGGACGAGCACTGATGGCTCATCCGCAGCTTTTAATGCTGGATGAACCATCGCTGGGGCTTGCACCGCTGGTCGTTTTGGAAATATTCCGTATCATCAAAAAAATAAACGAAGAACACGGTACGACCATAGTATTGGTGGAGCAAAACGCCAATATGGCCCTGCAGGTCGCTCATTACGGCTATGTGATGGAAAACGGTAAAATCGTCATGGAGGGAACTTCCGGCGAGCTTTCCGACAACCCGGACGTCAAGGAATTTTATCTGGGAATGGGTGCCGCCGGCGCCACGAAGTCTTATAAGGACGTTAAATCCTACCGCCGCCGTAAACGCTGGCTCTGAAGAAGCAGGAGGAATGAGATGAGAAAATATTTTGATGCGAGGGAAAGGTCATCCGTCGGGCAAAGAAAGATGGTTCAGGACATGGCGCTGGCGGAAATGGTCAGACTAGGTTACAAAAAATCATCGGCAGTAAAACAGATGCTCGATGCCGCGAAAATCAATCCACGAAATGTCAAAACCCGTGAAGATCTGGAAGGTTTGCCTGTAACCTCGCGCGAAAAACTTGTCGAAATGGAATTGAAACGTCCGCCTTACGCAAATCTGGAAAATCCCGCAATTCATGTTGATCGGATTTTCACCTCTCCGGGCCCCGTTTATGAACCGCACCTTTCCGAAACAGATTATCTGTGGGCACGCGCTTTTTTTGCCGCCGGCATCGGTCCGGGCGATATTGCGCTAAACGCTTTTTCCTATCATCTGGTTGCGGCGGGGCTCACTTTTCACAACGGTTTACGCAGGGTCGGTGCGACTGTCATCCCCTCCGGCACTTCATCCTCACAGACGCAGGTGCAACTGATACGCGACCTGAAAGCAACCGCCTACGTAGGGACGCCAAGTTTTCTGATGGCGATCATCAGACAGGCGGAAGAAATGGGCTACAATTTCAGGAAGAATTTCAAGTTACGTAAAGCCTGCTTCGCGGCGGAACCCCTCGGAGCCTCACTTCGCCGGACTTTTGAAAAGGAATACGGTATTGACACTTATCAGATGTACGGGGCAACGGAAGTCGGTGATGTGGCCTATGAATGCGGTCATAAGTCCGGCTGGCACATCTGTGAGGAAACAATAGTGGAAGTTGTTGATCCTGCCACAGGAAAAAATGTCGCGCCCGGCGAACTGGGCGAAGTAGTGGTCACCAGACTAAACAGTATTTTCTTTCTCTTGAGATTCGGCACAGGCGACCTGTCACGACTGATTACCAAAAAATGTCCCTGCGGACGGACTTCCTTCCGTCTGGAGGGGATCGCCGGCAGGGTAGGTGAGGCGGTGAAAGTTCGCGGGCTTTTTGTCGCGCCCACCCAGTTGAAGAACCTTTCGGTGCAGATGGGCAATCTTCCGTTGCAGGTAGTCGTGACTCGCCAGGGGCATGAAGACATTTTGACACTCAGGGTTGACAAAAATCATTCAGCTTTAAAAACAAGAGGATGGGAAGAAAAGTTCAAGAAAACATTTAGGGATATTTGTACGATTAAAATCGATGTTTTGGAATATGCAGATGCCGGCTCATTCACTGGGGATCAGAAATTATTGATTGATCAGCGCCAGTGGCCCGGCTGAGTTCCTGTTTTTTTCCTAGTTGTAAGGCGTCAAAGATCGACACAACCCAGAGGATAAAAATTAAGGACAACAAAATAAGAAAAGGTGCGAGGTTTACCGACTTCAACGCGTTCAGAGTGACGGTGAGAATGTCTTCAAACCTGACAGTTCCTTTAATGAAGGGCGATTCTTTGATTATTTTCAAGCTGGCCTGAATGATCTGCCAGGCCAAAAGAGCAGCGCCGGCCAGTGAAGAGATTATAAAAACCAGTCCCCTGACGATATGTCCAAGATAAATCTGGCCCCAGCCGGGAAAGAGTAAAGCACTGAACATGGCGGCCCTACGCGCTTTTTCCATTTTTAAGCCCTCAGGAGAGAATTGCGGCATCTCTCATTTTTAATTGAATATCGGAGGCACCGTTCCAATAGTTTATATGCGGTGAAAATACGATATCCAGACTCGACGAGCCGATGGCATTCAAGTATTTACCCATGCCGAACCAGATGGTGTTAAGGGAAACGCCATCCGAGCTAACCCGCATTTTCAGATGATTGTTTCCAACGGCAACTGCCGAAGACGTTCTGACATTCCGCGTGCAAAGGACCGGCTCAGGGTTTTCGCAACCGAAAGGAGCCAGCAGGTCGAGTTGGCGGATCAGATCCATGTTCACATCGTGCAGGTGACATTCCGCATCGATGTGCGTCCGGGAGACCATATCCGAAGTCTGGACGGAGCAGCTGATGATTTCATCGAGCATGCAGGCGAACTCGTCGATATCATCCTCTTTTATGGAGATGCCGGCGGCGCGGTAATGCCCGCCATACGAAAGCAGAAGAGAGGCGCACTGCTGTAATCCTTTGTGAATGTTGAAATCGGAGACGCTGCGGCCCGAACCTTTGCCTACACCATCTCTTAAGCTGATCACAAAAGCAGGTCGGCTGTACAGATCGACCAGACGGGAGGCGACAATCCCGACAACGCCGGGGTGCCATTTTTCGGAAGAGAAGACCAGTGCGCTGGTGTTTTCCAACTCAGGCTCGGCTCCCAGCTTTTCAAATATGTCATTGAGAATGTCTCTTTCCATGGCCTGGCGCCGCCGGTTGTATAAATCAAGCCTGGCGGCCAGCGGACGCGCCTCTTCCATGCTTTCGGCAAGCAAAAGCAAAACTGCATCGAGCGCGGAGGCGATCCGTCCGGCTGCGTTAATGCGTGGAATCAGGCAAAACGACGCCTTAAAAGAGTCGATGAGCTGTCCGTCTATACCACTTACTTCTTTTAAAGCTCTGATGCCCGGTCTTCTTCCTTCTGTAATATATTCCAGACCGATTTTTGTAAAAATCCTGTTTTCTCCGATCAGTGGCGCTATGTCGCCGATTGTTCCCAGGGCCACCACATCCAGATATTCTTTCAGGTTGGGGAATTTTCCGTCTTTCCAGAAACCTTCTTTACGCAGCGTTCCGCGCAGAGCAATCAGAAAATTGAAAGCAATACCTACTCCCGCAAGATGCTTAAAGGGGAAAGGACAGTCTGATCGGTTGGGGTTGATGCAGGCAACAGCCGGGGGCAAAGAATCTGAAATTTCGTGATGGTCCAGTACGATCGTGTCAATACCCAGTGACCGGGCGTAGGAAATCTGCTCTATGTCGGAAATACCGCAATCCACCGTGATGATGAGGCTGACATTATCCTCCCGGAATTGATCGATGACCGGGTTTTTTAGACCGTAACCTTCTTCTACCCGGTCCGGAATGTAATAGGAAACACGCGCGTTGAGTTCCTGGATAAACTTGTAGAGAATGACCACCGAGGTTATTCCGTCAGCGTCATAGTCTCCATAGATGACTATTTTTTCCTCATTGGCGATCGCCCGGATCAGACGTGCGACACCCTGCTTCATATCCTTCATCAGGAAGGGGCTGTGCAGGTCATTGAGGGAGGGGTATAAATAGCTTTGTGCCTCCTCAAGGGATTTGACTTGTCGGTTTAAAATTAATTGGGAAACAATCCGGCTTACGCCGAATTCTTTTACCAGAGATTCTTCAGCTTTTTTATCTCCGGATTCCCTTATAATCCACTGTGTTACCGGTAACGGAGCTTCTTGTGCCATTTGCTTTTCTTTTGTTTATTTACTTTTATCATATCAATGCGGCAACTTATGTCAAGCATTGATTATGTGCTGTAAGCAGCAAATGAATTGTCCGGTTTGTAGCACGTAAACTGTCCGGTTGATAAGTTACCAAAAAGGAGGTGACGGATGAGAACCAGGAAAACGATTTCTGGGTTTCAGCCTTTTCTTTTTAGTATGCCCAGCGATTTGAAGAGAGGCTCTACATCGAATAAAGCCGATGCGGCCGCCTTCTGATAAACGAGATACGGGGCCTGGCCGCCATCTGCCGGATCCGGGAAAATGTCATGGAATACGAGATAACCGCCGGCGACAATGTACCGGGACCAGATTTCATAATCGCTCAGAACCGTATCATAGGCGTGACCCCCGTCAATGAAAACAAGTCCGAGCTTTGTGCTCCAGGCGCGGCCGACTATTTCGGAACGGCCGATGATGGGAACAACCGTATTACCAAGGTCGAAATCATCAATTGTTCGGCGGAAAAACCCAAGCGTGTCGATTTTTCCTGTTTCTTTGTCCAGGAGTTCAGGATCGAAATATTCCTCGCCCGGTTGCTGCTCTTCCGAGCCTGAATGATGGTCTATCGAAAATAAGACGGCGTTATTTTCTTTGCAGGCTGTCCCTAAAAAAACGGCCGATTTGCCGCAGTAGCTGCCTACTTCCAGACATGGGGCCAGCCGGGAGGCCTCATCGGCCAGAAGATAAAGTCTTCTTGCCTCCTCTTCATCAAGGAAGCCTTTTACTTTCGATATTTTCTCTAGATCGATTTTCAAATCCAACCGCCTTTTTGAAGGTTTATGCTCATAAAACGTAAAAATGTTATTTTCAAGCATAATATGAACTCAATTTATTTTTGTTTTTCTGATTTTCAGCTTGATAACATCTATATATGGTGGTATGGCACACTTCAACCACAATATATTGAGTAGTGACTATTTGTCTTTATGCAACGGGAAGTTGTCTTGTGTCAAATAATCATGGAGGGGCTTTAATGAATACGAGAATCCGCAAGCGTGACGGGCGTGTTGTCCGGTTCGATGCCGAAAAAATCACCAATGCCATCGCCAAAGCCGGTTCGGCGACGCAAGAATTCGACCTAAAGGAGGCGCGTAAGCTGACCATCAGAGTACTCAACCTCGCTTCGCAATTTTTCAACGGAGAAATTCCTGAGGTGGAAGAGATACAAGACATTGTCGAAGAGGTTCTCCTGCAGTCCCCCTACCGCAAGACAGCCAAAGCCTATATTATTTATCGCGACCAACACTCGCGCCTGCGGGATATTACTAATAAAATGGAAGTGGCGCTGGTGGATCAGTATCTGAAAAAAGCCGACTGGAAGGTAAATGAAAACAGCAATATGGACTATTCACTTCAGGGGCTCAACAATTATATTTCATCGGAAGTGAGCAAGGTTTACTGGCTCAACGAAATCTATACGCCGGAAATACGACGCGCGCATACGGAGGGTGATTTTCATATTCATGATTTGAGCCTGCTGTCCGTTTACTGCGTGGGTTGGGACCTGTATGACCTGCTTGTGCAGGGATTTCGCGGTGTGGCCGGCAAGGTGGAAAGCAAACCGGCCAAACATCTGCGCAGCGCTCTGGGGCAGGTGGTCAATTTCTTCTACACGCTGCAGGGCGAAGCGGCCGGCGCCCAGGCTTTTTCTAATTTTGATACGCTCCTGGCGCCTTTTATCCGCTACGACGGCCTGAGCGCCAAAGAAATCAAGCAGGCGCTGCAGGAATTTATTTTTAACATCAACGTGCCCACCCGTGTCGGTTTCCAGACGCCTTTCACCAATGTGACGCTTGATCTGACGGTTCCCTGTTATTACGCCGATCAGCCTGTCATTATCGGCGGCAAGCCGCAAAAGGAAACATACGGGGAATTCCAAAAGGAACTGGACCTTTTCAACCGCGCGTTTTTACAGGTAATGGCCGAAGGTGATGCCAGAGGCAGAGTCTTCACCTTCCCGATTCCGACCTACAATGTCACCAGAGACTTTGACTGGGACAATCCCGAAATGGCCGATCTGTGGGAAATGACGGCCAAATACGGAGTTCCCTATTTTTCCAACTTCATCAATTCCGACATGAACCCCGAGGACGCGCGAAGCATGTGCTGCCGTCTGCGCATCGACAATCGCGAGCTGCAGATGAGGGGAGGTGGGCTTTTCGGCTCCAACCCGCTTACCGGCTCCATCGGCGTGATAACCATCAATATGCCGCGCATCGGCTATCAGTCCGCGACGAAGGCGGAGTTTATAAGCAGGCTGGCCAAACTGATGGACACGGCCAAAGAGAGCCTGGAAACCAAGCGTAAGGTTTTGGAAAAATTCACCGACGGCAACCTGTATCCATACACAAAGTATTATCTGCGCAACGTCAAGGAGCGTTTCAACGAATACTGGAAAAATCATTTTTCGACTATCGGTTTGGTAGGGATGAATGAGGCATGCCTCAACCTGCTGAAAACCGGTATCGCCTCGGAGGAGGGTCAGGAATTTACAAAAGAGGTGCTCGACTTCATGCGCAACCGCCTGATCGACTACCAGAAGGAAACGGGCAACAATTATAATCTGGAATCGACGCCGGCGGAAGGAACATCCTATCGACTGGCGCGCATCGACCGCGCAAAATACCCCGATATTATTACGGCAAGCGGCGGCGAAACGAAAGATGCGGAGCCCTACTACACCAACTCCACTCAATTGCCTGTAAACCACACGGACGATATTTTTGAAGCACTGGATCTGCAGGATGAGATTCAGACCCGCTACACGGGCGGCACGGTATTTCATGCCTTTGCCGGCGAACGTGTAGATGACCCGGAGGCCGTCAAAACGCTGGTGCGCAGGATATGCTCCAATTATCATCTGCCCTACCTGACCTTCACTCCGACGTTCAGCGTCTGCCCGTCGCACGGCTATATCAAAGGAGAGATGCAAACGTGTCCGTCATGCAGCGACAACTGTGAGGTTTATTCACGGGTGGTCGGCTATCTCAGGCCGGTAAAACAGTGGAACAGGGGCAAACAGGAGGAATTCAGCGCGAGGCAGGTTTACCGTTTTCAGTAAACAAAAACCGGCGCGTTTGTAGTCAATGGTGAAACGGTCTTATGAAAATCGGTGGTCTGCAAAAACTTTCCCTGATTGATTATCCGGAAAAAATCAGTGCCGTCATCTTTACACAGGGCTGCAATTTCCGCTGCCCCTACTGCCATAACCCGCAGTTGGTGGACGTAAAACTTTACCAACCCTGTCTTGAGGAAAAGGACATCTTCAGGTTTTTGGAAAATCGTCGGGGCAGGCTTGACGCTGTTGTCATCACCGGAGGGGAGCCGGCGCTGCAGGATGATTTAATTCCGTTCATTATGGATATCCGCAGGCTCGGTTTCGCCGTAAAGCTCGACACCAATGGTTCGCGTCCCCGGGTGCTGGAGCGCCTGCTCAGAGATGGTCTTGTTGATTTCATCGCCATGGACGTGAAGGCACCGTTAGAAAAGTATCCCGATGTAGTCAGAGCACCTCTGGATAAGGATGATTTGCGTGAAAGCATACGCCTGGTGATTGGAGCAAAAATTTCCCATGAATTTCGCACGACAGCGGCCGCTTCACTTTTGAGGCCGGAAGACATTCTGACGATAGCACGCGAGATAGACGGTGCAAAGCGCTATGCCCTGCAAAGATTTCAGCCCGGAGAGACACTCGAGACGATGTTTACCGAAGAAAAAACATTTTCAGACGAAGAATTCGTGCAAATCAAAAATCAGCTTGCAGGCAGCATCCCCATGGTCATTGTGCGCTGAGCGGCGAACGGGCTTTAAGGAGCATGATGAAAAAAAATCTTGATTTTATGCTTTTGTGTGATATGAGTTTTCAAAAGCGGTGATTTAATTGTAAATTGCTCCGCTCTATAAATGTGCTAAAGCACTGACAACAATGAAATAATTCATTTAACCCGTGCTTTGGCACGGGTTTTTTTGATTTATTCATGAAAAACCCGCCAAAAAATAACAGGAGAAGGATATTATGGAAATTTCATCTGAAAGCGTCAAAGTGGGACATCCGGATCTGGTGGCCGATATTATCGCGGCCAATGTGATTGCTGCCATTCTCGACAAGGAAAAGAAGGAAAAAGAAGGTCTCAATCTGGCCAATATGCCCCATTGCGGCCTGGAGGTTTTTTTGGGGAAAGGAATATGTCTTGTCGGTGGAGAAGTGCGCACAAGGGTTAATGTTGACATCGACAAGATTGCGCGTGAATCGGTTCTGGAGCTGGGTTATAATCATGCGTCTGTCGGCCTCAACGGTCATTTGATGGGTGTTCTCAACGCCATCATTCCTCAGTCGCCCGATATCAATCAGGGCACAAGCTGCCTGCTGAACAAGAAAGGAGAGATAGGCGCGGGTGACCAGGGTATCATGTACGGTTTTGCCTGTGATGACACGCCGGAGTTGCTACCCATGCCTTACGTGCTGGCCAACAAGCTGATGCGTGCTTTTGAGTATTGCCAGGACCCCATTTTCGCGCCGGATGGAAAGGGGCAGGTGTCGGTTGATTATGATCTGAAAACCGGCAAGCCTGTTCGTGTAGTCAAGGTGCTGATGTCCAACGCAATTGACTACCGTTATGTGAAAGGTGACCGTCTCAAAATTCGCGACAAGGCCAAAAAAGTAGCCTTTGAGGCACTCAAAGACTGTGTGGATAAAAAAACAGAGTTTCTTTTCAACCCCACAGGCGAGTGGAATGCGATCAATTCATGCAGCGCGGCCGATTCAGGTGTTACCGGGCGAAAACTGGTCGTCCAGTGCTATGGCGGCTTTCCCGGCGCGCAGCTGGGCGGTGGTGCGGTGGTCAATAAGACGCCGGAAAAAGTTGACTGCTCGGCCGTCTTCGGGTCGCGCTATGTGGCCAAGAATATCGTCGCGGCGGGGCTGGCAAAGAAATGCTCGGTGCAGCTGGCCTATGCCATCGGCATTGCCCGACCGTTTTCCGTTTATGTCAACACATTCGGCACGGGAAAACTTCCCGACGACCGGCTCGAGAAAATCATCAATAAGCTGTTTGATCTCACTCCCGAGGGGATGATTACCAAATTCGGCCTGCTCCGGGGCGATATTTACCGCAAGATTCCGCGTACGTTATTTCTTGATAAATATCCATGGGAAAAAACCGATATGATTAAGGCGTTGCGCCAGGAAGTAAAATAAGATTCAGACGACTTTGCCGAAACCTGATGAGAAGCTTAAAGCGCGGGGAAACACTTTCCGCGCTTTAAGCTTTTTTATTTTCGTGTAAAAAGAGTATTTTACGCCTTGACGGGCGGCGTCAAGTTTCATATTAACGAATTGCCGGACGGCGCGCGGCACCGAAGTTAAAACCAAAACAGGAGATGCCTGTGATTCCCAGATACTCAAGAGAAAAAATGACGGCCCTCTGGAGCCGGGAAAACAAGTACCGTAAATGGCTGGAGGTGGAAATCGCGGCCTCAGAGGCGATGGCCAGGCTGGGGAAAATTCCCGCATCAGCGCTTGAAGCGATCAAAGCCAGGGCTTTAGTGGATGTCCACAGAATTGACGAAATCGAAGAGGTAACACGCCATGACGTGATCGCGTTTGTCACCTCGCTTGCCGAGGCTGTCGGGCCGGAGGGGCGCTACATTCATATGGGGCTTACCTCCTCCGATGTTCTGGATACGGCGTTGGCCCTTTTGCTTGCTGAAGCCGCCCAGATACTGATTGACGATATTGATCAGTTGCTGGCGGTCCTCAGGCGTCTGGCTTTTGAGCATAAGAACACGCTGATGATCGGCAGGTCGCACGGTATTCATGCCGAACCGATTACCTTCGGTCTGAAAATGGCTCTGTGGTATCAGGAAATGCAACGCAACCGCGAGCGTCTGTTACGGGCCAAGGAAAACGTCAGTTACGGAAAGGTATCCGGAGCAGTGGGAACCTTCGCCTTTATCGATCCTTTTGTTGAAGAGTATGTGTGCCGGAAACTGGGGCTGAAACCTGCGCCGGTTTCTTCGCAAATCATTCAGCGTGACCGCCACGCGGAATATTTTACCACATTGGCGATTATAGCTTCATCTCTGGACAAGTTCGCCCAGGAAATCCGCCTGCTGCAGCGCACGGAGGTTCGTGAGGCGGAAGAGTTTTTTTCGACGGGGCAAAAGGGTTCATCGGCCATGCCGCACAAGCGCAATCCGGTTCTGTCCGAGAATGTCTCCGGTCTGTCGCGACTGGTGCGCTCGTACGCCATGGCAGCTTTGGAGAATATCTCTCTGTGGCATGAACGCGATATCAGCCACTCGTCGGTCGAGCGGGTCATTTCACCCGACGCGACGATTGCACTTGATTTCATGCTGGCAAGATTCACCTCGCTGATGGACAGGCTGGTCGTTTATCCCGAAAGGATGAGGGCCAATCTCAACATGACGCGCGGCCTCATTTTCTCACAGACAGTGCTTCTGGCTTTGGTTGAAAAAGGGGCGACGCGTGAGGATGCCTATGCCGCGGTGCAGAAGCATGCGATGCGCTCCTGGCAGGAAGAGACGGATTTTCGCCGGTTGTTGGACCAGGACGAACTGGTGCAAAAACATTTGAGTGAAAAAGAGCTGGATGATATTTTTAATGTCGGTAATTTTCTGACCAGACTGGATTACATTTTTCGCCGGGTGTTCGGCTGATTCACAGGGCAGGCGCGACCCCATCTTTTTTCTGGTTTTTCGACAAAATCGTGTCTTTCAGATAAGCATTGTCCATTTCCGGATAGTCCATCGTATAATGCAGGCCGCGGCTTTCCTTGCGTGAACGTGCACTCTGTACGATCAATTTAGCCACTGTAGTTATATTACGCAGCTCGATGAGGTCTTTGGTGACTTTATAGTTCCAATAGTATTCATGGATCTCCTTCCGGATCATTTCGATGCGGCGCAGAGCCCTTTCCAGACGTTTGTCCGAACGGACGATACCCACGTAATTCCACATGCAGCGGCGTATTTCCTCCCAGTTATTGGTGACGACGATGGTGTCGTCGCTCTCCGAGCTGTCCAGCGGATCCCAGGGGTGGATAACCACCGTGCTCATTTGTGTTTGATGAAAAGATTCGGAAATTTTCATAAAAGTCCGGTGTGAATAGATCAGTGCCTCCAGAAGAGAGTTGCTGGCCAGGCGGTTGGCGCCGTGCAGTCCTGTGCAGGAAACTTCACCGCAGGCATAAAGATTGTCGATGGATGTTTTGCCGAAGTGATCGACCCGTACACCGCCGCAAATATAGTGGGCCGCCGGTGCAACAGGAATCGGCTCGAGGGCCATATCGTAGCCGTATTCGAGGCATTTATCGTAAATATTGGGGAAACGTTCCTGCAGGAAAGAACGACTGTGATGGGTGATATCCAGAAGGACATACTCATCACCGGATTTCTTGATCTCGTTGTCGATGGCTTTGGCGACGACATCGCGCGGCGCGAGGCTTTTCATAGGATGGTATTGTTCCATGAAGGTGGCGCCGTTTTTCAGCCTGAGAATCCCTCCCTCGCCGCGCACCGCTTCGCTGATCAGGAAGGCTTTCGCTTCCGGGTGAAACAGGCAGGTAGGGTGGAACTGAATGAATTCCATGTTGGCGATTTCGGCTCCGGCACGATAGGCCATGGCAATGCCGTCACCTGTGGCGATATCCGGGTTGGTCGTGATCAGATAGACCTTCCCCGCGCCGCCGGTGGATAAAATTGTGTACCTGGCGCGGAATGTGTGTATTTCGTCTTTTTCGATGTCCAGGACATAGGCCCCCAGGCAACTTAAAGAGTCTCCGGTGGCGTCTCGGTGCACAATGAGGTCGATGCCGATATGATTTTCGTAGATATTGACATTTTCCAGAGCGGCTACTCTTTCGTGCAGTGCCCGCTCGATTTCCCTGCCGGTCAGGTCCTGGGCGTGCAGGACGCGGCGCCTGTGATGTCCCCCTTCCTGTCCGAGGTCAAACAAGTCCGGCGATTCTTCGGAACGGGTGAAATTCACTCCCCATTCAATGAGCTCGCGGATGCGCTCCGGCGCTTCGCGAATTACAAATTCCACTACATCCCTGTGACACAGCCCCGCTCCGCAAGTGAGCGTGTCTTTTATATGCTCTTCAAAACTGTCCGTTTTATCCATCACGGCGGCAATGCCGCCCTGCGCGTAGTTCGTATTGGATTCCGATTTTTCCTTCTTCGTGACAATGGCGACGGAACCAAGGCGGGCCGCCTTGATCGCCAGGCTCAGCCCCGCAATCCCGCTGCCGATAATCAAAAAATCAGCTTTTATTTCCATAGTAAGTGGCCGCCTGTATAAAATAAAAGTTTGTTTACAAATAACCCGGGCTTTTATATAAGTCTTTGACGGCATTTGTAAAGAAAATTATCGTGAATTTTGTGCCGCATCCCGGTGAGATGCAGGATGTTTGAAATATTTCGGGCCGTTTGAAGGATAGGGCATTGATTGTTTTAGGTATAGAATCGTCGTGCGATGAAACCGCGGCCGCCGTGGTCAAAGATGGAAAGATTCTTTCCAACGTCATCGCCACGCAGATTAGCGATCACAGTGCCTACGGAGGCGTGGTCCCGGAAATTGCTTCGCGCAGACATCTGGAGGCAATCTCGCCGGTCATCGAACGTGCTTTAAGGGATGCGAAGCTGTCATTACCCGAAATCGAAGGTATTGCCGTGACGCGGGGGCCGGGACTGGTCGGCTCTCTGCTTGTCGGTTTATCGACCGCCAAGGCGCTGGCCTGCGCGCTGGACATTCCGCTTGCGGGCGTCAATCATATTGAGGGCCACATCATGGCCTCTTTTCTGTCAGACGAAAAACCGCAATTTCCTTTTATCGCGCTGGTCGTCTCCGGAGGCCACACCAATGTTTATCTGGTCAATAATTATCATCAATTCCGCCAACTTGGCCAGACGCGCGATGACGCAGCAGGCGAAGCTCTGGACAAGGCGGCCAAGCTTTTGGGCCTGGGTTATCCGGGAGGGGTCATCATCGACAAACTGTCCAAAAACGGGAATCCCCATGCCTATGATTTTCCCAGAGCGATGAAAGACTCGCCTGACTTCAGCTTCAGCGGACTGAAAACATCCCTTTCAGTCATGCTCAAAAAGATGGGTAGGCCCTTCACGGAAGATGAACTGCCGGATGTTGTTGCCAGCTATCAGGAGGCGATAGTCGATGTTCTTGTCCAAAAAACCATCCGGGCGGCAAATGACAACAATATCCGTCAATTGGTTGTCTGTGGCGGAGTGGCGGCCAACAGCCGTCTGAGGTTAAGGTTTGCCAAGATTGCCGAAGAAGAGGGGATGGAGTTGTTTATCCCCCCCATGATTTTGTGTACGGACAATGCGGCGATGATTGCGGTCCTGGGGGAGATCATCTTGAAGAATCGCGGTGGGGATGCGCTGGATTTGAATGCCGTTTCCCGCTGGCCGCTGGTCAATCGCCCGTCATGACGACTCCAAGGGATATTCTCAAGCTATACAATGTACATCCGACGAAAAAGCTGGGTCAGTCGTTTCTTGTGGATGTTAATATTATCCAAAAAATTGCGGCGGCTGCCCATACAGTGCCGGGAGATGTCGTTGTTGAAATAGGGGCGGGAATCGGTGTGCTCACCGCCAGTCTCGCAAAGCGGGCGTCAAAATTAATTGCCGTCGAACTTGACGGGCGACTGGTGAAAATTCTCGATGACCGCTTTGGGGCAACCCCCTCTGTGCAGGTTCATGCCGGCGACGTATTGAAATTTGATTACTCAGCTGTATCAGATAAATATCATACAAAACTTAAAGTAATAGGTAATGTTCCTTACAATATCTCCAGCCCGGTCGTTTTTCATTTACTGAAACACAGGACGGCGATCAATAACTTTACACTGATGCTCCAAAAAGAAGTTGTCGAGCGCCTTGTCGGAGTGCCGGGAACCAAAAGCTACGGGGTCCCCTCGATCTTACTGCAGATGTACGCGGATGTAGAGCGCCTTTTTGATGTTGGACCATCATGCTTTTACCCGCGTCCGAAAGTTGTCTCTTCAGTCATGCAGGGTTTTTTCCGCAAGCGGCCGCTTTTCGAACTTAAAGACGAGGATTTATTTGTCAACCTCGTCAGGTCGTCTTTTGCAAGAAGGCGTAAGATGCTTCTGAACAACCTCAAACAGGCCTCTTTTCTGCAAGACCTGCCCGAACAGCTAATAAAAGAGACACTCATACAGACTGGTATTGATCCGACCAGGAGAGGGGAGACCCTTTCTGTGGAAGAATTCGCGAATCTTGCCAATAATTTGAAATATAGATTGACGAACAGTTGATGAGATAATATTAGCTCGGATTCGAAGTTGGCGGATAATTGAAATGGGGAAAAAACACCTATATATTGAAACCTTCGGCTGCCAGATGAATGTTCATGATTCACGGCAGATGGCTGTACTGATGGAGGCAGAAGGTTATGAGTTGAGCGGCGACGCCCGTCAGGCGGATCTGATACTGATGAACACCTGTTCAATTCGCCAAAAAGCTCAACAAAAAGCACTCAGCGAACTAGGAAGGCTCGTTAAGCTGAAACAAAAAAAGCCGGCTTTGATTATCGGCTTCGGCGGCTGTCTGGCGCAGCACATGCAGGAGAAAATTTATAAAAGATTTGCCGATGTGGATTTTGTTTTCGGAACTCACAATATTTATCGCCTGCCCCGGATGGTCGCCCAGGTGTCCCGGGACAGAAAAAAGATTACCGAAACCGGCTTTTTACCGCAGATAACTTCAATCAATATTTACGCTCCGCCGGCAAAGGGCGCGGTATCTTCTTTTGTTTCCATTATGCAGGGATGTGACAATTACTGCGCCTACTGCGTGGTGCCTTATCTGCGCGGACCGGAAATGAGTCGTACGCCGAAGGATATTATCGGCGAGATAAAAAAACTGGCCACCGCAGGTGTAAAGGAGGTCACGCTGCTGGGGCAGAATGTCAATTCCTACGGAAAAAATTTACCCGATGCGTGCGATTTTCCCACACTAATAAAAAAGATAAACGAAATTGACGGCATTGAAAGAATCCGCTTTACGACATCACACCCGAAAGACTTATCGAAGGCACTCATTGATTGTTTTTCAGCAGTCCCCAAACTGTGCGAACATATCCACTTGCCGGTCCAGTCCGGCTCGAGCGGTATTTTAAAGCTGATGAACAGGAAATACACGGCCGAGGAATACCTGCGGAAAGTGGACGAATTACGCTCTGTCTGCCCCTCAATCAGCATCACGTCCGATATCATTGTCGGCTTTCCCGGTGAAACACCAAAGGACTATCAAGAAACCATTGACATGATGGAAAAAATCAGGTTTGATTCAGTGTTTTCCTTTATGTATTCTGAACGTGAGGGAACCGCTGCCTGTAATTTGCCGCAGGCAGTACCTTTTGAGGAGAAACGTAAGCGCCTCGAGGAATTGCAGCGGCTGCAGGAAAAGCACACACAAGAAAAAAACACCGCTCTTGAGGGAAGTGTCCAGGAAGTTCTTGTGGAGGGAAGAAGCAAAAATTCAGAAAATGAAGTCAGGGGAAGGACGCGCGCCTGGAAAATAGTCAATTTCAGGGGCACTCCTGAAATGACGGGCAACCTGATTCGTGTGGCAATCACACGCGGCTTTTTACATTCGCTGCGCGGAAAAATCATAAAAGCATAAGGAGGATATCAATGCTTTTGGAAATGAAGGTATCCGGTTTGACCATAGATCCAATTACCAATACGCCCATTGTGATCCTCAAAGACCTGCAGGAAACAAAGGCTATCCCGATCTGGATCGGTCTGTTTGAGGCCAGTGCCATTGCCACAGAACTCGAACATGTTGTGTTTCCCCGTCCCATGACACATGACCTGATGTATGAGTGCATCAAGGCGATGGGTGTAGCGGTAAACCGCGTCGAAATCGTCGATATCCGCAACAACACATTTTATGCGACCGTCCATCTGACCCGCGACGGAAATACCTGCGCGATTGATGCCCGGCCGAGCGACGCCATTGCGCTGGCGTTGCGGGCACGGGCTTCCATTTTTGTAGAAGAAGCTGTGTTGGAAAAATCACGCAGCATCGATTTTGGGACGAAGCTGACGGATATCGATAAGCTCAGGGAAGATAAAATAAAGGAATTTCTGGAAAACCTGTCGGCTGAAGATTTCGGAAAATATAAAATGTAAAAATGAAGGACCTGCTTGCTGATTTTAGTACATTCTTGGAAATACAGCGTAATCTTTCCAGGCACACGCGGAGGGCCTATCTGACAGACCTGAAGGAGTATGAAAGTTTTCTTAAAGACCCGTCAAACCACTTGGCAACGATGGAGATATGTGACAGCGCGCCGGAAACCATCAGAGCTTACATGGCGTTTCTGCACGGGCGGGGACTGAAGAAAATATCCGTCAACCGTAAAATTTCCTCCCTGAAGGCGTTTTACGCCTATTTGATACGCACAGGAGTGATCAAACGCAACCCGATGACGGGGATCAGGGCGCCGAAAATGGAAAAACATATGCCGACTTTTTTGTCGGTTGACGAGGCTTTTGAAATTATGAAAGCGGTTTCCGGCAAAAGCGACTGCTCAAGCCTTCGCGGCCTGGCCATACTAGAGCTGTTTTATTCTTCCGGTCTTCGTCTGTCGGAGCTGGCCGGACTCAATACCGATGATGTAAATTTTGCCGCGGAACAGGTCAAAGTCAGGGGCAAAGGCAAAAAGGAAAGAATCGTCCCTGTGGGATCACCGGCACTTGAAGCGGTCGGCGCTTATTTGGCCGCCACGAAGGAGAAAAGGAAACAACAGGAATTGAGCCAACCGCTGTTTTTAAATAAAAGGGGACGGAGAATCACCGCCAGGAGCATCGCGCGTATCGTGGATGCGGCGGCCATGAAAAGCGGCATCGGCAGAAAAATAAGTCCGCACGCGCTGCGTCACAGCTTTGCGACGCACCTTTTAAATGCCGGAGCCGACCTGCGCTCGATTCAGGAAATGCTGGGGCATGAAAGCCTCTCGACAACCCAGAAATACACGGCACTCAACATCAGCCGTCTGATGGAAGTTTACGACAAGGCCCATCCCCGGGCCAGAGCGGGAAGGGAAGAAAAATAAAATGCAGATCAGGGGCACAACGATACTGGCTGTGAAAAAAGGCGACAAAATTGCCGTAGCCGGCGACGGCCAGGTAACACTGGACACAACGATCCTCAAACGCGGGGCCCGCAAGGTGCGCCGTCTTTATAACAATGAGGTGGTGGTGGGCTTTGCCGGGGCGACCGCCGACGCCTTTACCCTTTTTGACCGTTTTGACCAGAAGCTTGAGCAATACAACGGAAACCTGCTGCGTGCGGCGGTGGAGCTGACCAAGGACTGGCGCACCGACCGGGTGCTGCGCCATCTGGAGGCGCTGATGATCGCAGTGAGCCGGGAGCACTCACTGATTATTTCCGGCAACGGTGATGTCATCGAATCCGATGACGACATCATGGCCATCGGGTCCGGCGGCGCCTTTGCACAGGCGGCGGCACGTGCCCTGGTGCGCCATAGCAACCTGTCCGCCGTGGAGATTGCCGGTGAGGCCATGAAGATCGCCTCCGAAATCTGCATCTATACCAACGACTGCATCACCCTTGAGGAGCTTGACCTAGCAGGGAATGATATTAAAGAATCAAAGAAGAACAGGAAGTAAGGAGCAGATTCAGAAAATGAAAGACTCTGGGCTCACGCCCCGGCAAATAGTGGAAAAACTGGACAGACACATTATCGGTCAGGCGGACGCCAAGCGTGCCGTGGCCATTGCGCTGCGTAACCGCTGGCGCAGACAGAATGTCCCCGAAGAGCTGGCGGAAGAGATTTCGCCTAAAAACATCATCATGATCGGGCCCACGGGCGTGGGAAAAACGGAAATCGCCCGCAGACTGGCCAAACTCGACAATTCGCCCTTCCTGAAAGTAGAGGCGTCAAAATTTACCGAAGTCGGTTATGTCGGGCGCGATGTGGAATCGATGGTCCGCGACCTGGTCGATTTATCCATCAATATGATTAGAGCACAAGAGCAGGAAAATGTGCAGGCCAAAGCGGCGCAAATGGCCGAAGAGAAACTGCTTGATCTGCTCCTGCCTCCGAGGCTCGCGGAAAGAAGAGTCGGGGATATGCTCGAAGACATTGAGCGGGAGGTCGTTGAACTTCCTGCCGAGGAGCAGATACAAAAGCAGGAAGCCACCCGCGAAAAGCTGCGTAAGCTGCTCAAAGAAGGCAGACTCGACGAAAGGATGGTCGAGCTGGAGGTTTCCGAACCGAGAAGCGGCCCGATGATTGAAATTTTTTCCGCCGCCGGCATGGACGACATGGGGCTCAACATCAAGGATATGCTCAGTAACATCATGCCGCAGAAAAAGAAAAGACGAAATGTCAAAGTACCCGAAGCGCTGGATATTTTGGCTACTGAAGAAGCACAAAAGCTCATCGATATGGACAAAGTCACAAAAACCGCCCTGGATCGTGTGGAACAGTCGGGAATTATTTTCCTCGACGAAATCGACAAGATCGTCGCCTCCGATGCACAGCACGGCCCGGATGTTTCGCGCGAGGGGGTGCAGCGGGATTTGTTGCCCATCGTCGAGGGCTCTAACGTCAACACACGCTACGGTATGGTCAGAACAGACCACATACTTTTTATCGCCGCCGGCGCTTTTTCCGGAACCAAGCCCTCTGATCTTATTCCGGAATTGCAGGGACGTTTCCCGATCCGTGTTGAACTGGATTCGCTGGGGAAAGAGGAGTTCGTGCGCATTTTGACCGAGCCGAAAAACGCCCTGGTCAAACAATACACGGAAATGCTGGCAACTGAAGAAATCAGCCTGTCTTTTACTGATGATGCAGTAGAGCAGATTGCCGAAGTCGCCACAATGGTCAATGAACGCACGGAGAATATCGGCGCGCGGCGTCTGTACACGATAATGGAGTCGCTCCTGGAGGATATTTCCTTCGATGCACCGGACATGAAAGAGAAAAAAATCGTCATCGACGCGAAATACGTCGAGGAGAAGCTCGACAACATTGTCGAGGACGAGGATTTGAGCCGCTACATTTTATAACAGGAGACAAAATGAAAAACATCCAAAGCTCAATAGCCAGGGCGGATATTCTTCTTGAGGCCCTGCCTTACATCAGGCGCTTCTATAACAAGACGATCGTGATCAAATACGGCGGACACGCCATGACGGACGAGGGCCTCAAAGAAAAGTTCGCCCGTGATGTGCTGATGATGAAATATATCGGGATGCATCCGGTAGTGGTGCACGGCGGTGGCCCGCAGATCAGCGGACTGTTGAAAAAACTGGGCAAGGAATCAAAATTCATCCAGGGAGTAAGGGTAACAGACCAGGAAACAATGAATATTGTGGAGATGGTGCTTGTCGGGATGGTCAACAAGGAAATCGTCGGGATGATCAATCAGAACGGTGGTCGGGCGGTTGGCCTAAGCGGCAAAGACGGCAATCTGGTGGTGGCGGAAAAGTATTACCTCAACGATGGCAAAGCCAAACACACTCCGTCGGAAATCATTGATCTGGGCCTGGTCGGCAAAGTGAAACAAGTCAACGCCGATCTGATCGTGTCTCTTACACAAAGCGGGTTTATTCCCGTCATCGCCCCGACCGGCATGGGAGAAAATGGTGAAACTTACAATATCAACGCCGATATCGTGGCCGGCGAGATTGCCGCCGCCCTCCGGGCGGAAAAGCTCCTGCTTTTGACCGATGTGGAGGGAGTGCTGGATAATAACAAAAACTTAATTCAGACGATGACCAATCAGGACGCCAAGGACATGATTAACGCGGGTGTTGTCGAGGGAGGGATGTTCCCAAAAGTCAAATGCTGCCTCAAGGCACTGCGTGGCGGTGTGAAAAAGACACATATCATCGACGGGCGGCTCGAGCATGCGATCCTTCTGGAAATGTTCACAGACGAGGGAATCGGTACCGAAATCGTTTTATAAAAAGCTGCAAGGATGGAAAAATGAAGGAAAAAAAGATCAAGGATCTGGTTGATAAGAACATCATGAATACCTACCGGCGCACGCCCATTGCGCTGGTGAAAGGAAAAGGCGCGCTGGTGGAGGACGCGCAGGGCAGACAATATCTTGATTTTGTTGCAGGAATTGCCGTGTGCAATCTGGGCCATGCCCACCCGAAGGTGGTAAAGGCTGTCAGAAAACAGGCCAAGGATCTGATGCATGTTTCCAATTTATATTACACCAGACCCCAGGCGGAAGTGGCCGCACTGCTTACCAAGAATTCATTTGCCGACAAGGTGTTTTTCTGTAACAGCGGTGCCGAAGCCAATGAGGCGGCCATCAAACTCGCGCGCAAATACGCTCATGAAAATCTCGGACCGGAAAAATTTGAGCTTATTACGATGAAGGACTCTTTTCACGGACGGACGATGGCAACTATTACCGCCACCGGACAGGAAAAATTTCAGTTCGGTTTCACGCCGCTTCTGGACGGTTTTCGTTACGTACCCTTCAATGATCCGCAGGCGCTCGAGGCGGCCATTACGTCGCGCACATGCGGCATTATGCTTGAGCCGGTACAGGGGGAGGGAGGTGTCATTATTCCTGATGAAGGTTATTTGGAGCGTGTACGCGAAATATGCGATCGGCACAGGCTTTTAATGATCGTCGATGAAGTGCAGACGGGCATCGGCCGTACGGGAAAATTGTTCGCTTACGAATACTCCGGCGTCAAGCCTGATATTATGACACTGGCCAAGGCTTTGGGAAACGGTTTTCCGGTCGGCGCCATGCTGGCCACAGATGAAGTCGCCCGTGCCTTTTCTCCAGGCAATCACGCTTCCACCTTCGGCGGCAACCCGCTGGCGATGGCCGCGGTGCGCGCCACGTTGAAGACGATTCTCGAAGATGACATTCTGGAGAACTGCCTTGAGACAGGCGCTTATTTTCTGGAAAAGCTGCAACAACTGAAGGAAAGACATGATATTATAACGGATGTGCGGGGAAAGGGGCTCATGCTGGCCTGCTCTTTGTCCATCGAGGGAGCCGAAATTGTAACCGGGTGCCAGGAAGAAGGTCTGCTCATTAATTGCACAGGCGGAAAAACGTTGCGTTTTGTGCCGCCACTGATAATCACCAGGCAGGATGTCGACAAGGCGGTCTACATTCTTGACGATGTCATGGAGGGATTATGAAAAAAGACCTGCTCGGCTTTGCCGGCATGACACAAACGGATTTTGAAGAGATCTGGCGGAGGACCTCGCGGCTCAAGCAGCTGCTCAGGGAAGACCGTGAGCACGCTTCTCTGAAGGGGAAGACACTGGGCATGATTTTTGACAAATCATCCACACGCACAAGGATTTCTTTCGAAGTGGGCATGTATCAACTCGGCGGCATCGCCCTGTTTCTGAATTCCAAAGACACTCAGATCGGGCGCGGGGAGACAATCGCTGACTCTGCGCGGATGATGTCGCGCTATCTAAACGGCATCATGATCAGAACCTTCGCGCAGGAGGCAGTGGAAGAGCTGGCCGGTTACGCCACGATTCCGGTGATCAACGGCCTGACGGATCTGCTGCACCCATGTCAAATTCTGGCGGACCTCTACACTATTATTGAAAAAAAGAAAACTTACGAAGGGGTAAAAGTAGCCTACATCGGAGACGGCAACAATGTGGCCAACAGCTGGATCGAGGCGGCCTGCCTGCTTCCGCTGGAGCTGACGCTGGCCTGCCCGGAAAACTATGATCCCCATCCACAGGTTCTGCAAAGGTGCGCCGCCACCGGGAAAGGCAATGTGAAAATTTACCGCGATCCTTTTGAAGCGGCCCGCGATGCTGATGTGCTGTACACGGATGTCTGGACAAGCATGGGGCAGGAGGAGGAATCACGGGAAAGGCAAAGGATTTTTAAAAATTATCAGATCAACGAAGCTCTTTTGCAAGTGGCAAAAAAAGACGCGATCGTCATGCATTGCCTGCCTGCACACCGCGGTGAAGAAATAACAGCGGCCGTAATCGACGGCCCCCAGTCCGTTGTTATTGATGAAGCTGAAAATCGCCTGCATGTGCAGAAGGCGGTTTTAGAAATATTGCTCTAGGAGGAGAATACCGTGTCAAAGAAAGTAAAAAAGGTTGTTTTGGCTTATTCCGGTGGTCTGGACACATCCGTCATCGTTCGCTGGCTCATTGAAACCTATGATTGCGAAGTCATTTGTTTTGCCGCCGACGTCGGACAAAAAGAAGAACTGACCGGTCTGAAAGAAAAAGCGCTCAACACCGGCGCCAGTAAAATATACATTGAGGATCTGCGCGAGGAATTCGCCCGGGACTTCGTTTTTCCGGCACTGCGCGCCAATGCCATCTATGAGGGGACATATCTGTTGGGCACGTCACTGGCCAGGCCGCTCATCGCCAAAAAGCAGATTGAAATAGCCCGGAAGGAAAAGGCCGACGCCGTTTGTCACGGCTCGACGGGCAAAGGAAACGATCAGGTGCGCTTTGAACTGACCTACATCGCCCTCAATCCGGGTATCAGAATTATCGCGGCTTGGAAAGACGATAACTGGACTTTTGATTCGCGCGAGTCGATGATCGACTATGCACGTAAATACAAGATTCCCATCCCCCTGACCAAAAAGAAACCTTACAGCTCGGACCGCAACCTGCTGCATATTTCCCACGAGGGGGGTATACTGGAAGACACCTGGGCCGAACCGCCGGAAAATATGTTTGTCCTGACCGTTTCTCCGGAGAAGGCACCGGCTAAACCAACGTATGTGGAGATTGATTTCGAAAAAGGCAATCCCGTGGCTGTGGACGGAAAGAAGATGCCGCCGGCCGCTCTGATGGACCATATGAACATACTGGCCGGGAAAAACGGCATCGGCAGAGTGGACATGGTGGAGAACCGCTTTGTCGGTATGAAGTCGCGTGGTGTGTACGAGACTCCCGGCGGAACGGTCCTGTGGGCGGCTCATCGTGCTGTGGAATCAATTACGATGGATCGCGAGGTGATGCTGATGCGAGACTCGCTTATCCCCAAATATGCGCAACTGGCCTACAACGGATTCTGGTATGCTCCGGAAATGAAGACACTCCAGACGTATATAGATGCCACGCAGGAAAATGTCACCGGCACGGCGAGAATGAAACTCTATAAGGGCAACTGTATCGTGGTCGGTCGCAAATCGCCTAAATCTCTCTACAGTGAAGCGTTTGCCACATTTGAAAAGGACGTGGTCTATAACCAGAAAGACGCAATCGGCTTCATCAACCTAAACGGTCTGCGTCTACGTATCGAGCACATGCTCAAACGCGGTAAATAACTGATCAGGGGGCTTTCATGCCGGCTGAAAAAAAACCATGGGCGGGACGCTTTTGTGAAGCCACAGCCGCAAGCGTAGAGAGGTTCACCTCATCGCTGCATTACGATCGGCGTTTGTATAGGTGCGACATAGAAGGTTCCGTCGCCCATGCGACGATGCTTGCGGATTGCGGCATTATCGCAAAAAAAGAAGCGGCGAAAATTATCCGCGGACTAAAGGCCATCCTCGGCGATATGGAAAAAGGGAAGTTTGTTTTCGACCCGATCGATGAAGACATTCATATGGCGATCGAAAAAGAACTCATCCGGCGCATCGGGGACACGGGCGGCAAACTGCATACCGCCCGCAGCCGCAATGACCAGATCGCCCTGGATATGCGCCTGTATCTGCGCCACGAAGTCGACAATATCTCGGCAAAGCTCGTCGGCCTGCAAAAGCAGCTTGTGGCGATGGCCCGCAGAGAGATAAAAACGGTCATGCCCGGCTATACCCATATGCAGAAAGCCCAGCCGGTTCTGTTGGCGCATTATCTGATGGCGTTTGCGGAAATGTTCCAACGAGACCAGGAGCGATTGAGTGACTGCCGGAAGCGCATCAACGTTTTGCCCCTGGGAGCGGCGGCGTTGGCCGGCACGGGACTTCCCATCGACCGCCGGCGCACATCCGAACTTTTGAACTTCCCCGCTGTAAGTGCAAACAGCATGGATACGGTGGCGGATCGCGACTACATTGCAGAGTTCAATTTTGTAGCCTCTTTGTGCATGGCGCATCTGAGCCGGTTTTGCGAAGATCTGATTTTATGGTCGTCCGATGAATTTCGCTTCGTTGAATTTTCCGACGCCTATACAACCGGAAGCAGCATCATGCCGCAAAAAAAGAATCCGGACGTCGCGGAGCTGATCAGGGGGAAAACCGCCCGCGTTTATGGAGACCTGATGGCGATCCTGACATTGCTCAAGGGATTGCCCATGACCTACAATCGCGACCTGCAGGAAGATAAAGAACCCCTGTTCGATGCGGTGGACACGCTAAATGATTGCCTGGCCATTTTCACGGAAATGCTTGCCCATACAAGTTTCCATGCCGACAGGATGTATGATGCAGCCGGCGGAGGTTTTTCCACAGCAACCGACATTGCCGAATATCTGGTAAAAAAAGGTGTTCCTTTCCGTCAGGCCCATGAAATCACCGGCGGTATCGTCGCCTACTGCATCAAGCACAAAAAGAACCTCGATGACCTCATCGTGGAGGAGTTCCAGTCTTTTTATGCCGGCTTTGACGAAAAGATAGAGGACGCTATCAAGCTGAGTAATTCCGTGAGTGCCCGCCGTCATCGGGGCGGGACTTCACCGTCGGCAGTAGGAGAAAGGATCAGGGAATTTGAAAAATTTCTGGCCAAAAAGTAGTCTGCTGCCGATACTGGCAGTTGCTGTCCTCATGGCTGGCTGCGGCCTGAAGGCAAATCCCGCCCCGCCTGTGTCTCTGGCTCATGAGCGAGTGACCAAGCAGGTGTTGAGCGTATCGGCCGCCGAAAACGCAGCCCGCCTGAGTTGGCGTGTGGACAATGTGGAGGGGAGGTCAGGCATTATCAGTATCGAAAAAAGTGTGCTGGGAAGCCATGGCAACGTCTGCAGACAATGCCCCCGTACTTTTGAGACGATCGAACAGGTCATGCTATCCGGCGCCCTAAGCGGCGAAGATGAATACACCTACATAGACTCTGACGTGGAAAGAGGAAAAGTGTACAGTTATCGCCTGAAGATTTGTGACAGGAGCGGAACCTGCTTCTTGTCGCAGGACGCGGAGCTTGATTATCAATAAAACAACGGAGGACAGTCTTTATGTTTGAAGGTGCCATAACTGCGCTGGTGACGCCATTCAAAAGCGGAGAAGTAGACGAAAAGGCGCTTGTTGACTTAATCGAATTTCAGATTGCAGGAGGGATTCATGGACTTGTCCCTTGCGGTACGACAGGCGAATCACCAACCCTCACGCATGACGAACATGACCGCGTCATCGAGATTACCATCAAAGCGGCGAAAAAACGTGTTCCGGTCATTGCCGGAACAGGCTCGAACAGCACGGCAGAAGCGCTCCGGCTGACCAGGCATGCCTATGAGGCGGGCGCGGACGGCACTCTCATCGCCTGCCCCTATTATAATAAACCAACACAGGAAGGGCTGTATCGGCACTACGAACTAATTGCCAAATCAGTTCCCATCCCTATTATTCCCTACAATATACCGGGCAGGACCGGCGTCAACATGTCTCCGGAGCTGATTGCCCGCCTGTCTGAAATAAAAAATATCGTCGGCATCAAGGAGGCTTCCGGCTCTCTCAAACAGATGAACGATGTCATCGATATGTGCCCACCGGCCTTCGATGTTCTGTCGGGTGACGATGGCGTGACCTTGCCTCTGATGGCCATTGGCGGAAAGGGCGTCATTTCTGTGGCATCGAATGTCGTGCCGGCAGACATGGCGGCTATGGTGGAGGCGGCCCGGGCCGGCGACTTTAAAAAAGCTGGTGAGCTTCATAAAAAAATGAGCTGTCTTTTTGATCTTCTTTTTATTGAGGTCAACCCGACGCCGGTCAAGGCGGCGCTGGCGATGATGGGGAAAATTGAATATGAATACAGGCTTCCGCTGTGCCCGATGGCGCAGGCAAACTACGAAAAGCTCAAAGAAGCCCTGTTGGATTACGGCTTAATCACCTGATCGAAATAAATGCGTTAAGGAGCGGATATTATGGTTAAAGCAATAGTTACCGGTGCCGGCGGTAAAATGGGCAGCAGAATCATCAGTCTCATTTCGTCCACAGATGGTATCCAGGTGGTCGGCGCAATAGAAGTTCCCGGCCATCCGATTGTCGGCAGAGACATCGGGCATTCCATCGGGCCGGGGATGCCCCGGGTCATGGTCGGTGACAAGCTCACCGAATGCATCGATCGCGCGGACGTTGTGATAGACTTCACTCATCATGAGGCGTCTCTCGGTTATCTGAAAATTGCCAGCGAGAAGGGCTGTGCGATCGTGATCGGCTCCACCGGTTTTTCCCCCGAAGAGATGGACACGGTCCGGCGCCTCGCCCGGAAAACACGTTGTGTGCTCGCGCCGAACATGAGTGTCGGTGTAAACGTGATGCTCAAAGTTCTCGAATACTGCGCCGGGATTCTCAACGACGACTACGATGTGGAGGTCATGGAGGCGCACCACCATCTGAAAAAAGACGCTCCCAGCGGTACGGCACTGGAAATGGCGCGGGTAATCGCCGACCGTTTGGGACGTAATCTGGAAAAGGACGCTGTTTATAAGCGACACGGGCTGATCGGTGAACGCTCCAAAAGAGAAATCGGCATCCAGACGATTCGCGCCGGTGACATTGTGGGTGAGCATACCGTCATGTTCGGCGGCATCGGCGAACGGCTCGAATTTACGCACCGGGCCCACAGCAGGGACAATTTTGCCAAAGGTGCCATCCGCGCGGCGCAGTGGCTGGTGGGGCAGCCCAACGGTCTGTACGACATGCAGGATGTCCTGGGGCTGAGAAACATTAAGTAAGGCGGGAGATGCTGGAAGGTGTGCTGGCATACATAGGCATCGGCTCAAACCTGGGGGACTCCCCGCAAATATGCAAGGACGCGATCCGTCATCTATCACAAGTGCCTGGCGTAAATGTGGAAAGAGTTTCGTCTCTTTATAAAACCGAGCCGGTGATCGCCCCCCTGGCAAGCAGTACTAAACTTAAGGAGCTGAAAAGCCAGAACTGGTTTATCAATGCAGTGGCGGAAATCAGAACAAGTTTCACGCCGCGCGGACTGTTGGACCTGTTGCTGCAGATTGAACAACGGCTGGGCAGAGTGCGTAGCTACACCGGAGCGCCACGGGTTATTGATCTTGATCTGCTCCTTTATGGGCAGGAGATTATTCGGGAAGAAGGCCTGATTGTTCCGCATCCGCAGATGCATAAGCGACGCTTTGTGCTCGATCCCATCTGTGAAATCGCCTCGTATGTGATTCATCCCGCCTTCGGGGTTTCCATGCGTGGCCTGAGAGACAGACTAGATGAGCGGCAGAATGTTGAAATTTATAATATTTAAAAAAGCAGGTGGATATGTTCATTAAGATTGTTGGTCTGGCTTTATTGTTTTACATCGCCTACAGGCTGGTGGTGGCGTTCAGACAGATGAAGCCGGCGGACACGCCGGCTTACCGTTCGGCAGGCGCTCCCCCCAAAGGGGAAGATCTTGTGCAGGATCCTTTTTGCAAGACTTATATTCCCAGGAGTCAAGCCTATATCAGGGAAATAGATGGTCAAAATACTTTTTTTTGCAGCAGGGAATGCTGTGAACGTTATCTGGAGGCAAAAAAGTAAAACTCAACAACACCAAGGAGAGTGATTATGAAATTTTTCATCGATACAGCAAACATCGCGGAGATTAAAGAAGGACTGGCCCTGGGAATGGTGGATGGCGTGACCACGAATCCTTCGCTGATTGCCAGGGAAAAGAAAGATTTTAATACCGTTGTGCGTGACATCCTAAGGGTGGTGGAAGGACCGGTCAGCCTGGAAGTGGTCAGTCTGGAGGCAAAAGGAATGGTAGCCGAAGGAAAAAAGCTGGCACGCCTGGGCGATCAGGTTGTTATAAAAGTGCCGATGACCACCGAAGGGCTCAAAGCCACCAAGATGTTTGCCGCCGAAGGCATCGATGTCAATCAGACCTTGATTTTTTCGCCGCTTCAGGCTTTGATGGCGGCGAAAGCGGGCGCTGCCTACGTCAGCCCCTTTGTCGGGCGTCTGGACGATATCGCTCATGACGGGATGGAACTGGCAAGCCAGATACTGACAATTTACGACAATTATGAATACGACACGGAAGTGATTGTCGCCAGCGTCCGACATCCTGGTCATGTACTCGAAGCGGCACTGATGGGGGCGGATATCGCCACGATTCCTTTCAAAGTTATTGAGCAGCTTTCCCGGCATCCTCTTACGGATAAGGGAGTGGCGCAATTTCTGGAAGACTGGAAAAAAGTGCCCCAAAAATAACAAGCTCCTCAGGAGCGTAGTGTTGGACACAAGCCGGACGGTTGCCATCCATGACTAGAATAAGACAGATTTTCAATCTGCCCAACACCATTACCCTGGCGCGCATCAGCGTAGTGCCCTTTTTGTTTTTCCTGCTTGCCGACCCAGGACCTTTCTGGAGTCTGGTTCTGGCCGGATTGTTCGTGCTGGCCTCCATTACTGATTTTTTTGACGGGTATTTCGCGCGCAAATACAATCTGATCACCACCATGGGGAAGTTTCTGGATCCGCTGGCGGACAAACTGATTGTCAATACCGCCATGATTCTGATGATCCCCATCGGCCGGATTGATGCCTGGATTGTCGTAATCATCATTATCAGAGATCTGATTGTTGACGGCATCCGCTCCATTGCCTCTTCGGAGGGCATTTATTTTCAGGCCAGTGCCCTGGGAAAACAAAAAACAGTGGCCCAGATTTTTGCCGTCACTTCCTTGATGATCCATTATCCCTTTTTAGGGCTCAATGCACACCTGGTCGGGACGATCGTTCTTTATGTCGCTTTTTTCCTGACAATTTATTCAGGGATCGATTATTTAATTAAATTTTTCAGAAATTCCTCGCAAATTTCGTGAAGTTAATTACATGGTTTATCCGCCATAACGAGGTACACTGAATTATTTTTTAATTGACAAAGCGGGAGAATTTGATGTAAAAGTCTTTTCTTAAATGAGCGGGCGTAACTCAGTGGTAGAGTGCTACCTTGCCAAGGTAGACGTCGACGGTTCAAATCCGTTCGCCCGCTCCATTTTTTTGTATGGCGGCATAGCCAAGTGGCTAAGGCAGCGGTCTGCAAAACCGTTATTCTCCGGTTCAAATCCGGATGCCGCCTCCAGCCATCACGAGGAGCTTTCTTTCCGGAGGCTCCTTTTTCAAAACTGAACAAATCCCAAATTGACTGACAGAGTGCACCTCATCCGTGTTGTGTTCTGAAGCGCTTGTGTTATCGGTTTCAGCAGGACACTATTTGTGTAAAAGACATGAATTTCTAAATTGGTCCGACAAGGCCAAAATCTTCTTGACACGCCATTACCTGCCGCATATACTCCGAAAAAAAAGGAAGTCCTTACCAATCAATTACATGAGTCAAACCATCGGCATGGCCTGGCGTGATTAAAGAACGTTTGGCAAACATCAGTAAAAAATGAAATGTTTGTTCATTCCTGTTGGATCCTCGGGAAAACATTTCCAGCTGATATATAAGACTCTATTATTACAACTAAATATGGATAATGGACATTTTTTATTAACTGAATGTTGACTAACGGTCTGATAATACGATATAGATAAGCGATATCGTAAATAAAATAAAGTAAGGAGGTTTTTTTATGGCAAGTTTATGGATTGATGAGAGGGACATAAAATTCCAGCTGAATGAAGTTTTCAATATCGGGGAAACCATTCTGGGCAAAGGCCGCTACGCCGATCACGATCTGGAAATGTGCAACATGGTGCTTGATCAGGCGCAGAAATTTGCTGAAGTGGACATAGCTCCCACTTATCCGGATGAGGTTCATCGTAAACCGGTTGAAGCTGTATTCAAGGATGGAAAAGTCTATGTCCCGGAAGCCTACCACCGCCTCTGGAAGCTGTACTGTGAGGGGGGATGGATGACCACAGCCGATTCACCAGAAGTCGGCGGCCAGTCTTTCCCGTTTATCGTCGGGGCTGCAGTGGCCAATATGTTCCTCGCCGCAAATCAGGCCTTTCTTATGTATCCCGGCCTGACCCACGGTGCGGCGCGTTTGATGGAAGATCACTTCCGCCACCCGCTGCGTGACGTTGTCATCGAAAAGATGTATTCAGGTCAGTGGGCGGGCACGATGTGCCTGACCGAACCGGGATCTGGCTCTGACCTGGGCATCCTGAAGACTACGGCCAAAAAAAATGCAGATGGGACATATTCCATTGTCGGGACAAAGTGCTTCATTTCGGCAGGAGATCACGACCTGACAGAGAATATTATTCATCCGGTGCTGGCCCGCATCGAAGGAGATCCGGAAGGAACGAAGGGTATCTCCATATTTATGGTGCCCAAGATCCGCTTCAACGAAAAGGGAGAACTGGGAGAACCCAACGACGTGCTATGCGGCAATATCGAAAGCAAAATGGGTATCCACGGCAATGCTACCTGCACACTGAACTTCGGCACCGACGGCAAGTGTATCGGTTATCTTATGGGCGAAGAGCGCGAGGGCATGAAGATCATGTTCCAGATGATGAACGAAGAACGGCAGGGTGTGGGCATGATGGGCGTGTCCCTTGCCATGGCGGCTTACCTTCATGCTCTTGACTATGCCAAGCAGCGTATCCAGGGGTCGAACATCATTGCTGTAGCCCTGAAAGATCCGAATGCGAAGGCCGTACCGATCATTCAGCATCCTGACGTTCGCCGGATGCTTATGAAACAGAAGAGCATTACCGAAGGCATCCGGGCATTGGCATTTTTGTGCTACTACTCCATGGATCGTGAATTCAACGCCGGTCTGGAGAACAATGAGCAGGAAAAAGATTACTGGCATGGCATGATCGAAATGCTCACCCCGATAGTCAAGTCATACTGCACGGAGAGAGGCATGGAAGTATGCGGAGATGCAGTACAGACTTACGGCGGTTACGGTTATTGCCGTGAATACCCTGTCGAGCAGATGATGCGCGACCAGAAGATCAACTTGATTTACGAAGGAACCAACGGAATTCAGGCGATGGATCTGCTTGGCCGTAAGCTGGGTATGAAAAAAGGTCTGTATTTTATGAATCTGCTTGGTCTGACTCAGGCAGCCATAGCCGAAGCGAAAAACATCGAGTCTCTGAAAGCGGAAGCGGAAATCGTCGAACGCGCCCTGAATGCGTGTGCGGCAACCGCCATGGATTTTGCCAAGATGTTGAAAACCACTCCCTATGTTCCCCTGATTGCAGCTTGCGATTATCTAAATTGCCTGTCCGATGCACTGGTCGGCTGGCTGCATATCTGGATGGCCAATGTCGCCACTAAAGCTCTGGCCAATGCCACAAACGATAAGGACAAGGCTTTCTACAGCGGTAAGATCCAGGGCGCAAAATTTTTCATCAACCGCATTACCGACCTTGTGCCGGCTAAAGTCGAAAATTTAAAGAAAGATGAGCAAAGCGCCATGAACATCAGCGAAGAAGCTTTCGCCGTCTAATTTAATTTAGATCACTTTCAACGACTTGGAGGAGCCTTACGGCTCCTCCTTTTTTTAAATCCACCCAAAAGCACGAAAACATTGTTCTTCATAACTTATCATATTGAATAAATTAAAATACTTTCATTTGGGACCTCGTAGTCCTTCGGTACAATATTTTGTTGACGACCCAAATAATATTTTTTATATTTTCTTTAACGATAATCGTCCAGGGAGGCTGGCCTGGATGACAGTTGGCTAAAGATAATTTAAAAAGTTGCCGAAAAACCAGTGTCCTGCACCTGTACACAAACAGTGCAGGGCCGCTTAAGGAAAGCCTAAAGGATAAAAGACGAATTGCAGCGTCAATTTTTCGCATTTTTTTGCATGTTTGAGCTCCCGGACAATTATTAAAGAGATTCAAATGGCCGCTATCTTTCCGATTATCATGAAGATCGTAAGTGTCGTTTTCCTCGTCATTTTTATCTTGTCGGTGGTGCTGCTTATTTTCACCTTCCGCAAGCCCAGGAAAGTCTCCGTTTTTTCATTGTTTCTTCCTATCGTGATCAGCCTGATTACATTTGCGGTTTTTTCATTTTTTATAAACTACAAGCCCTCCATTGCGGTGCTGGTATTGATGGGGGGTATCGGTTTGTGCATCGGCATTGTATGGTCCGGGGCAACCCGCATCTATGTTGAAAACGGCACAGTCAAGTCGCTCAATTCCATATGGTATCTGGTCGCCTGGGGCGCGGTGTTCGCCCTGACGCAGATGATCTCCATCATCACGCAGAGGCCTCCATCCATCGTCATGGCGCTTTTGGTCATGAGTACCGGAACAATTATCGGGATGAATGGCCGTATCGCCAAAAAGTATCTGTCGGTGCGCTCTACTGTGAATGCATCGGGTGAGGCCTCGTCCCGGTGCAGCCATTGCGGGGCGGCAAAGACAGGTTCCGATGTCTTTTGCCGGAAATGCGGCAGAAAACTCTAGCACCGGAAGGCTTTGATTATGATCAGCATGGATATTATCGCCAAAGTAAGAAAGGTTATCATTTGGATAGCCGTCGGTGCGGTCGCTTTCTTCGGTGTCATTGCCGTAATATCTCTGGTCATTTCCTGGGGCGTTCTGGCCAAGCCCATGCGCTATAAAAACGTCGTTCCGGAGATCCGGCTGGCTCCGGGAGAAAGAAAAGTATTCGAGTTCGAAGCGTTTTGCCTGGACAATGGCAGAGGCAGCCCCCGTGCCGGCGATGACTACAGCCTGATGAGCACTCCGGCCATCAAATTAAGGCCGTATCTGAAAGAGATCTTTGACGAATACCTTGCCCACCCCTCGCGTTGGAAACAGTCGGATGTTCAACAGGCCGTATGGTACACCGAGGGGCGTAGAGACTGGGCATCTCTTACCCCCGAACAAAAGGATTTCATTAAAACGGCCACCGGCAGGGAAGATCCGGTTTCCGGCCATCCCGTCATCTTTCTGAACCGCATGGCGCAGGCCTTCGGTGTGGTCGTCAAAACCAATTTAGGCCTGGCTCTCATTGTCTTTTTTCTGGTTGTGTTGACGATGTCGCAACCCTGGACGACTATCGAACGCGGTGTTTCCTGGACAGGGCAGGCGCACCTGCTGCAAAAACTTGCCGAAAGCCGCTTCGGCCAGATCGTGAATGCCGTGGCGGAAAGCAGTGTGCTGAACCGTGTGCGCACCCATCTCGATGTCTTATTCACGAGGCTGGTCTTTAAGGTGTTTTCGGGGAGGCGCTGATGGGTTTTGTGGAAGTATACAAATACATTCTTTCGTACTTCGGGATAGGCATTCTGGGCATAGGCATCCTGCTTTCCATCGGCCTGATTATTCCCGCCTGCTACTGGCTGTTTACCTGTGCATCCGCCAACCGGGGGGCGGCGGTTTTCCGGCGGGTCATGCTGGTGCTGGTTATCATGCTCATTTCTTTTTCTTATGTGCGCGCGCCGTTTTTTTATGAGATTCACGGATGGTGGAAAGTTACTTTCTGGCTGGCCTTTGCCGCCGGTGTTCTCGTGCCGGTGTTCATGGCCGACACCGGTCCCGCCGACCGCCGTCCCAGCAGGATGATCATCATCATGTCCTGCCTTTGGTGGGTGATGCTTATTTTCAGTGAGGCTTTGCTGGTATCGGGCATGCCTTATCAGGCCGTCACCTTATATATCTTTATCGCCGTTGGCGGGCTTTTCTGCGGCACAATGATCGGCACAAGTGTTTCGCAAACACTGAAAGGAAGAATTTCAGAATCACAAGGGGCGGCCATATAAAATGAAGATGATGAAATTCATAGCTCATGTATGCAGCCGCTCTGGGATAATCGCCCCCGGTTTGTTTCTTTTTTTCATTGGTATGGCGGGACTTTTTGTCTATGCCCAGGCACGGGCCGACGAGGCGGTGAGCCTAAATGAGGCGGTCAGGAGCGGTCAGGTCAGAGTGGTTCAGTCAAAAAGTCCGGGCGGCTATTCCCGTTTCAGGATGGAACTGGAAAACACGAGCAATCGCTCTGTCTCGGTCGATCCCTACGGAAGCGCTTTCGACCCGCCGCGGGGTGTCGGTACACAAAGGGTCGGGATCGGCCTTCCCACCAGGATCGGCGACAGAAGAGTTGATATGCGGGGTAATCTCTCCACCGATCCGTCCCGTGAAGCTCCTGTTGGTGCTCAGGCGGCCCATGACGGCACACAGTCCTTTCCGCCTGCCGCCGGCGCGGCCGCAGCAGGTGCAGCTGCCGCTACAGCCGCGCTCGGTGCTTTGCTTACCGGGATGGCCCAGGGAGTCAGTCCGCGCGAAGCCATCAGTGACATTGCTTCGCTGGTAGGTACTGACCATCAGATGACGCCGCCGGATACGCCGGGACATAATTATCAGATTGACCTCATTAAATCCTACCGCGACCAGGACATGACGGAACTTGACTATCAAAAGCAGCGTCTGGACGCGGCCAAAGCCCAGGGGGCAGATGATGTAGTGCGCGATGCCCAGTCCGCGGTTGACAGGCTCTCCCGCCAGATAAGCGCCTACGATCAGAATCTGGCGGAACTTGGCCATAAGCCTTTGGAGCATACAGAACTGGAGAGACGTTCCTTTGATTTTACCCGCGAAGATCTGGGTGCGGACCTGACGGAGGCCAGGCGCAAACTTGAGGATTTTCGCGAAACGGCAAAATATGTCGATTGGAGTAATCGTCTGGCCGAGCAATTCGGAACAAACGAAGAAAAGGAATGGTACCGGGATTTTATCGCAAGTCATGCAAAGTTGGGTCCTGACGGTTATGAGATAGATTCGGAAACCGCGCGTCAAATCTATTCGGGCCTGAAAAAACAGATGTATGAATCCGGGCAGATTTTAAACGAGGCGGAGTATGACTATCAGATGGCTCGGGCAGAGGAGATTGAAAGAAAAACTGAAGTTGTCAGTCAAATCCGCGACAATAGCGCACGTATCAACCGGATTTTGGCGAAAATCGAACCGACCGGTACGGTAGGGGGGAGGATCGTTGACATTCAGTATGGCGCCTATGGTGCAATTGCCGGATACGAAGAGGGGGGTATTGCCGGGGCTGCCGAATCGGTCATGCTCACGGTGGCCGATAGTTATTCCGAGGGATTTGCCAGCGGCAATTACAATGCGCTGAAAGAGGCCTACGCCGAGCATGGCCTGTCGGATACATCCGTCACCGAACGACTGGTATGGGCGAATCTCGAAACAGTGAACAATAAATACAATTTCCTTGATCATGCCGGCAAGTCGGCCAGTAGCCTGCTCGACGGTGAATACGGGGCCGCCTTCGATTCCGCAGTGGATGCATATGATGCAGGCGAAGCCTTAAAGGATCATTCAGGCAAAGCCAGAGATTGGTACACAGGCGCAAATGCCGGCACGACAGACGCGCCATCTGCACTCGAAACGGATACTGAAAAATGAGGGATGTGACCCAAACGTACGCCCGAGGGGCAGGGCCGGAGCGATCAGAAAATATGACTATGCTCGACAGACGCCAAACAATGGAGTTCGGACGTTGCTGGTAAGACAGGAGGCGATATGGCTGAGGAGGCATTGAGAGTCGATACCAAACAAATCATGGATTGCATTGCCGACGGTGGCCTGACCCCGTCCGCTTTGTCCCCCTTCCACGGTGTGGAGCCGGCTGCAGAGAAAAGCCGCGAGCGGCAGGCGGATTTGATGCCGTTTGTGAAGGTCGTAGCTTGGCCACTCGCCTCGGTGGGTATGATAGTTTTATCACCGGAAGGAGTTCTCACCAGCCGCGTCTATGCCGGTGGCGGCCGGGGGGTGCTTGTCCGGCACTGGATCGACCACGATGGCCTGCATAACTTCAGGCGGGTGCATGAAAAGGACATCGCAGATGAGGCGTCACAACGGTTAATGCTAGATATTCCCCCTGCCAGGCTGGACTATGACACTAAAATGTCCGAGGCGACGTTTCTTTCGTTTCTCGCTCTTATTGACGGCTGGAGAGAGAAAAAGCTCCTGTCGTTGATCGGGCGCAAACCGGATGGAAAATTTTCCTTTACGGGTGATGAGCCCTATGACTCATTTCACCGCAGCATCACCAGCAAAGATGTGCGCTGGCTGACGCCGCTGGTGAGCATGCTCTACACGGGGGATCTGGTCCTTTCTTTGGACTTGTTCAGGGAATCACTAAAGGATCTCAGCCCGAAATTCGTTCAATCGGCCGGCCCGAGATGGGAGCTTACGCCACTTGGTGAAGAGCTGTGCGCCATGCTGGGTGCGCCTCTGGCCGCCATGAAGCTGACCGTCAGCATGATAAAAAATGGTGCAATCGTTGAAGAAAATTTGATCGGTCTGAGGGGCATGGCAATCTACTGTGTCCTGGAGCTTGATGAAAAAAACAAAGAGATTACATTAAAAAACTCCTCCGCGCCGATGATTGAGCAATATATTCATTTCAGGCTGGCAAAAGCTTCAAAAACAGGCACTGCACCGGCGGCGGAAAACCCCCCGCAGGATCCTCCAGAGGCTGTGGCATCATCACCGCAACCCCGAGCCGCATCGGAGCCGGCGCCGGCAAAGAAATTCTGCAGCGGCTGCGGAAAACCGCTCCAACCGGGTGCGAAGTTCTGCTCGGGATGCGGAACAAAAATTACATGATTCACAATGCGGTAAACCCGGATTTTGTGAAAATAACGCCCCACTGCACTGGGTGGAGCTTTGTTTAGGACCAACTTGCTGAGCCATGGATAATGTTGAAGTCAGCCAGAAGGGATTACAGCTAAAGCGTACATAACGTTCTGTGCAGATAAAAAAACCCGGCTTCAGTTTGGTTGCTGAAGCCGGGAGAGCTTTTTGTTTACATTCCCCCTTAATCTAAAGGAGCGATCTTTAGCTTATAGGGTTTCATGGGAGCTGTATATTTGCTTGTTTTGTTGATATTTGCAATCTCTTCCGGCTTATTTGTCCACCATAACAGCAAGTCTGTCTTCTGGAATTTACCGTCTTTTACTTGTTGCATGCCCGTGCCGATGTGAATATGACCTCCTGTGGTAATGCCGTGCATTTCCAGAACGTGCCGATCGGCAAGCATGGGCAGAGCTTTGGCAAAGGCCGCCCGGACAGCATAAACATTGTCCTGCGTTTCCGCGGCTGCGATGGCCCTGGCCAATAAGTGCATTCCGGTGTAGTGCAGTGCTGATTCAACGCTAGCCGCCCGTTTGTAAGTGGCTTGGAATCTTTTGATGAATGTATTGGTGGTAGGTGTGGGTATTGCCGCAATGGTAACAACGCCAATGCTGTTCTCCATAAGCTTCGTGCCGTCCAGAATCTGGGCGATAATGTCCATTTTTGCCTGGTCAATGATCATGAACCCGCCCTTGAAGCCCATCTTTCTGGCCTGCTCAATGACCAGTGCTGTTGTTCCTGTCGGACCGCCGATCAGGATACCGTCAGGATTGGTGGCCAATGCAGCAGTCAATGGTGCAACGAAATCTGTTCTTGTGTAATAGTTGGCTGGTTTGTCTGCCGTAATTGCACCCCCGAGGCTTTCCCAATAGTATTTAAAGGCTTCCCGCCACTCATCTCCGTATGCTCCATGGGTGACAACCATGGCAATTTTTCTCCATCCCTTTTCCCATGCCTGCTCAGCAAATACCTGGGCTTCAGCTAAAAACATTGGCGCAAACTGCACGAAAAGATCATTTTTTACTCTTCTTGCTCTATAGGAACTGGTGTAGCCCATGACAATGAATTCACCGCATTCCTCCTGATTGAACTTTAATATGGGTATGGCCGAATTGAAAACCGGAACGAAAATAGCAAGGGCATCTTTCTCCAACAGCTGGCGGGCATTGGTCTCTGCAATGGCCGGGTTTGCCTTGTCATCGATCTTTTCCAGTCTGAAAGTATATTTCTGTCCGTCGGCGTAGATGCCTCCGGCTGCATTGATCTCTTTGATGGCCATTTCTATGCCGCTGACACAATCCAGACCGTACTCACCGGCCGGGCCGCTCAGGGGGCCGGAGAAACCGACAATAATTTCAGCCGCAAAACCTGGTGCGCTCCACAAAGCAATGGACGCCAGGGCAAGAAAACAGATAACTCTTTTAAAATGCCTCATTTTTCCCTCCTCGATTTCATTAATAATTCAACATCGATCATTGTCCGGTGACTTAACTATCCGGCAATTTGTCAATACTCTTTTTGTTGTTCAACCGCCTTTATTTCATCTTTTGCCGGCTGCCGTAAAGCATTGAATTAAAGCGCTGCACATTAAAACTGATCAGCGACCTGCTTCCCTGAAAAGATGCAGAAAAACTCCCGGGTTTTCAAAGAAATAATACCTGCGCGTTTATATGCACTGTTCACAACCCGCCTGCACATTTTAGATTGTTCATAAATATTTTCTGCACGAACCAGCCAAGATATCTTGCCGGTTTCCGTTGACAATTCGCCAGACGAAAAATTCTTTAGACTTCTTAGTGTTTGAGAATACTTGCGCTGAACCTTGTTGTCAAGACAATTTTGACAGATGTAAGCAGCTAATGATTTGTCAGTTTGCGCTGCACATAACCGTCCGGCTGGTAATTTGCCCCCAGGTAGCTTCTGACTTACTTTAACATAATCTCTGGATCAACAAGTTAGCCAAAAACAAAACTCCATCCCGTGGAATGAGGCGCTATGGGGTGAACACAAACAAGAATAGAGATCTGGAGGATGATGAGATACAATCACCGGGACGCTGCCGCGATGTGCCCGAAGAAGCAACAAAAAACGGGGCATGGTGCATCGGGATGGCCGGCGCATAATTATGTGAGTTGGACATTTTTTGTGTTGACGCGGATGAGGGTGGTGTCTGTTGAACTTTGATTTGATAAGTGCTAGTGAAGACTCAGAGAGTTGCAATGCTGAAAAAATGCTTTCAATTGAATAAAAGCGATATTGCGCCTGTTCAGCTTATCCTGGAAGGCTATGAGGGTCTGGTTACCGTATCGACCATTGATGCCCGCACCGCCATTATACAGGTTCTCATCATGCCTGATTTTGCCGAGGAAACCAACGGGATCATAAGGGATTTGCAGCTATCCTTTCCGCTTAAGGAAATACCAGCCGGGGATCAGGGAGTTTTTCCATGCTGATGCTCACCCATACCCTTATGCTGCAGGAAAGAATTCACGCCGCCCATATCAGAGATATAGATCCGGATATTTATATATACAATATCGCTCCTGATCTTTTGACCATTCATCCCGAGATCAACGCGAGGATGACTCATTCGATTGAGAGGTTCTTCGAGATACCCGAACAGCACAAAAGAGCAGTTTACCTCAGGTATCATTTACTAGTTGACGATCTGGCCCATTACGGAGAAATTTCACTCAAATGCACAGATGAATTTAATCCCGACTCCGCAGGCTATACGTATGTCAGAGGAAAGCATCTGGTGGAAACAATTATTGATCTGCACAGGCTCATCGGCAAAGACATTTCCCGCTCTGAGGCGGCATATCGTTCACACCTGATCATTGAAATGATCTATGATCTGGTAATCCGTAAACAGATAGAGGAAAATAAGTCTATACGGCTTTTGGAAGACGCAATCAATTTTACCCTGGAAAAAAAGGCACAGCAGTTTTGCGCCGATATGGCCTGGCTTTATGGAATTGAAAGCAGCAAAAGCCTTGATGTTCTCAAAAGAGCCGCAGTTTATATGACCAGGGAAAGAATGGAGCGGTTTATGAATCTCGAAGGCCGGATTAGCCTTTTTACAAACAAATTCGACCTTCGAAATGATAATGCTGAATTCGCTACTCTGATTAAAGCCCTCTTTCGCGATGCCTTAACTTGTGTAGAAAATGATGATTTTATGTATCAGTCGGTCGCCGCGATTGACAATTGCGGTTGGGTTCCCGTAAATTAAGCGGCTTTTTTCACAAAGCCGGAACGAATACAACGGGTGCAGACCTTCATCCTTTTTACCGTGCCGGTTTTTTTATCAACACAGCGCAGGCTTTGCAGATTAGGACGCCAGACGATTTTTGTTTTGTTATTGGCGTGGCTGACATTATTGCCGACCGACGGTTTTTTCCCACATACTTCACAAATACGAGACATAATTAAAATCCTCCCCAAAATGTGCGACGTTCTTAAACCATAAGGCGTGATTATGCAAGGCTTTTCTGCAGGGGAAAAATATTCCGACAGCTCCGGCACTCACGTCGCAAGAGCGCAACTCTTCAGGCTTTCATTTTTGCCGGCTGTCCGGTTGCTTCCAGTACCCTGAGCCAGACATTACCTCCGGGGTCGAGTTGCCGGCCGGAAATGACGGCGGTCAGAGGTAAATGAACATATTCGTCTTTGCGCAGGGCGACCAGCAGGCCAGTCTTTCCCGCCATTGCCGCGTGTACGGAATACTGCCCCAGAGAACTGCAGTAAATACTGTCAGAGGCATTGGCCGGCACGGAACGAATCAGGTAACTCGGCTCAATATATTTCAAATTGATTTCAAAATTTTCTCTCTGGAAATACTCTTCGATGGCTTGTTTTAAAAACAGGCCGATATCGTTCAGACGGATATTCCCGGATGCGTCGGTTTGGCTTTGTGCAGGGCCATTCTTCATCAACTCCTGTCCCGCACCTTCGGCGACCAAAATCACCGCATGTTGTCTGGCTTCCATCCGCCTTTTCAGTGTTTTCAGGAAGCCTCTTTCCCCGTCGAGGTCAAAAGGCACCTCCGGAACGAGAACAAAATTAGCATCGCCCTGCGCCAGCGCCGCAGTGGCCGTAATGTACCCTGATTCCCGCCCCATGATCTTCACCAGACCGATCCCATGATGAGCGCCCTTGGCTTCCACATGAGCACAGCGCACCGCTTCCACCGTTCTTTCGATTGCCGTATCGAACCCAAACGATTTTTCAATGAGGCTAAGGTCATTGTCGATTGTTTTGGGGATACCGATAACCGCGATAGACAAGCCTTGGGCGGTTATTGTCTGTGTAATCTTTTCGGCCGCCCTCATTGTGCCGTCGCCGCCGATACAAAAAAGAATGTTCACCTTCAGGTGCGCTAAATAATCAACCATTACGTCACAATCTTGCGGTCCACGTGAAGAGGAAAGGATGCTTCCTCCGATATGCGTGATATCTTTGACAAAATCAGGAGTAAGGGCTACCGGTTGATGACCAAGGGCTGGGTTTAGTCCCCTCAGGCCGTATTTGATCCCGAAAATTTGCCTGACACCATAGCGGTAAAACAGTGTCATGGTTAAAGAGCGGATGACATCGTTGATGCCGGGACAAAGTCCGCCGCAGGTAACAATCGCCGCTTTTGTTTCGGCCGGGTCAAAAAATATTTTTTTGCGCGGGCCGGCACATTCCAGCGATAAGGGAGTCTTGGTGTCATCTTGTTTGTCAGCATAATTTTCAATCCGGGTATTGAATAAAATCCGGTGATCATCAGAGACGAATCCGGACATACCAGGAGGTGAATTAATCAGGCAGGGGCCAAGGCTGGTAATTCTAAAATCGGTCGTCATGAACTTAATTCCTCATTTGTAAAATATTTTGTGCGCTATTTTTTCCCGAAATTATTTCCGCATCGAAGCCTGCGTCAGCCAGCAGTGAGGCACCGGTCAGAAAAACATTGGGGAGTCTCGTTTTGGTGTTTTTTGCGGAAAATGAAGTGAAAAAAGAGTTCCGGATATTATATACCGGTGTCACGACTTGCCTGCGTTCCATGGATATTTCTATCGATTTATCAAGATCAAACCATTTGATGTTGTTTCGGAGAAAAGGTAAAAACCACTCCAGCCTCTCAGGAATTGAGCTTCCTTCGCGGCGCAGGGCATCCGGCGTCCATTTATCTTCGTTGTTCTCCAGGTAAACCGTAGCCGACAACGAAGTTTTCGCGTTTACGGGATCTCCTCCATGGGACGGCAGGCCGGTTTCCAGAATAATCAGGTTTTCCTCGTAAAGATCTTTATCAATGTCGGAGACAACAACGGCATGCCGTGCCAGTTCCTGGGGCAGACATTTTGAGGCCACGCCTAAAAAAACAGTAAAGGGGTGACGCATGATCCTTACCGGACGAAACCGGTCAGAAGCAACCAGAGGTCTTTGGTCATCTCTGATGAACGCCAGGCTTTTTGCTTTGGTGCTGATGATCAGATTTTTACCGGTTACTTTGGACAAAGAGCCATCTTTGTGCCTGATTTCCATATCGATCATTTTTTGCACCGAAAGAGAAATTATCCGATGAGTGCCCAAATAAAGACCTTTATTTTCTTCTATCTTTTTGATGAGGGCGTTGAAGAGATACTGCTTTCCTTCGGGAAATTGAAACACGCCCCGTCTGGATGCACAATGTTGGAAAGCTGAAGAAAACGAAAATAAATCATGGTGGTTTGTGCACAAAAGGGCCTGCTGGGCTTCCCATATTTTATCCAGTGATCTGTCCCGTGACAAAATGCCGTCAAATTTTGCGGCAGCGAATTTGAAACGAAGGATACGTGGAAACATTTTCAGGTACGAAATATATTCTTTAATCGTCCGCGGCTCCAGCTGCGGGTGTTTGTCCAACCAGTCGGTAAAAATGTCCGCCGCTTCGTTTGCAGCGCTTAAATATTCTATAATTGCATTTTTCAGGTGCGGAAACTCCCGCGCCATTTCCCCGGCCAGCCCGGAGGGCTCACTGAAAAAATCGAGGCGGTGATTCGGTAAGATTATCTGATAGGCCGGATTGAGCGGCTCCGAACAGCCCTCAGGAAGCGGGATGCCCAGCTCCGTCAGTATTTTGCCTGCAGGCTGATCAGCACCCAGTCCGGTCACCGGAACGGGGTCGATGTTGAAGACAAAATCGTCCAGCACCTTGAGCCCGCCCGTTCCGGTCTCTGCAATAAGAAGTGTTTTCAGGCCGTGCCGGCAGGCGGTCGCGGCGGCGACATGAGAGGAAAGATCATCACCGATGACAATGACATCATACATGGAAAATGTTTGCCTCAATTGGTCACGGGCGGATTTCTAATCGTCAAGCGGCGGGTTATGCAACGCCGGCTGATCCTGGTTCCTGACGCCCTTGATTTCTACAAGGCGGCCTTTTTTCACGATACGGCCTTCAGCAAAATAACGGATGGCCTGAGGATAAACCTTATGCTCTTCTTTGAGTATACGGGCAGCCAGAACCTCCGCCGTATCGCCGGGAAGAACCGGAACAGCCGCCTGAATAATGACCGGTCCTGTATCCACACCTTCATCTACAAAATGAACCGTGCAGCCGGTGAATTTAACGCCGTAGTCGATAGCCGCCTGCTGTACATTCGTGCCGGGAAAAGACGGCAGAAGGGCAGGGTGAATATTGATAACTTTATCCTGAAAAGTACGCAGGAAACCGGCCGATAAAATACGCATGAAACCGGCAAGTATAATCAGCTCAGCACCTGAGTTCTGCAAGACACGGGCGAGCTCACGGTCATAATCATCACGGCAGGTAAAATCACGATGATTCATGACCGTGCAGGCAATACCGTGCTTTTTGGCTCTGGCCAGACCAAAGGCGTCCGGATTGTTGCTGACGACAATTTCGATGCGTGCCCGGAGGGACCCTTTTTCAATATGGTCGATAATGGACTGAAGGTTGGAGCCGCCCCCGGAGATCAAAACTCCCAGTTTAAGAAGACCAGCCATAGTCCGCCGTTAACCTTTACTGAAACAAACCTGGTCCTGTTTAGGTTCTTTCTTCTCGATAACGCCGATCAGATGGGCGCTCTCACCCATTACCGTAAGACGATCGATTATGTCTTGGGTTTCCTTCTCCGGCACAATCATAATCATTCCGATCCCCATATTAAAAACGCGGAACATCTCCTTTTCATCCACGTTTCCAATTTCCCGAATGACAGAAAAAATAGGCGGGATTTCCCATGAGCCTTCATTGACGATCATGCGGCAGGCATCCGGAACGATGCGGGGAATATTTTCGTAAAAACCTCCCCCGGTGATATGCACCAGACCCTTGATGTTGAAGTTTTTGATAATGTTTAAAAGTGATTTGACGTAAATCCTGGTCGGCTCAAGGAGTTCCATGCCGATTGTATTGGCAAGCCCCGCGACCTTGTCATCCACGGAAAGCCTGCCTTTTGTTAAAAGAACTTTCCTCGCCAGTGAAAAACCGTTGCTGTGCAGACCGCTGGAGGCCAGACCGATAACCTGATCGTTGATGCTGATATTTGAGCCTTCAATGAGCTTGTCATGCTCGACGACACCGACACAAAAACCGGCCAGGTCGTAATCCCCTGGTTTATAAAAGTCGGGCATTTCCGCTGTCTCGCCGCCCAGAAGAGCGCAGCCCGCCAGTTTGCAGCCCTGAACAATGCCATCAACTATCTGGACACTTTTTTCCAGTTCGAGCTTTCCGGTTGCCAGATAATCAAGAAAAAAAAGTGGCTCCGCTCCCTGGACGACAACGTCGTTAACGGACATGGCCACCAGATCGATACCGATGGTGTCGTGTTTATTCATCAGCTGGGCAATTTTTATTTTAGTTCCCACTCCATCGGTGGCGGAAACCAATACCGGATTTTTCATCCTGGCCGTATCGCAACGAAAAAGACCGCCGAACCCCCCGATGCCGGAAAGGACCTCTTTACGTGTTGTCGTTTTAATCAAAGGCTTGATGCGTTCGACAAATTCGTTGGCGACATCAATGTTGACGCCCGCCTCTTTGTAAGTGGAATGAGCCTGTTTTTCTGCTTCAGGTGGTTTTAACGGCATATGACTCCAAAAATAAATGTATTGGCTTTACGTTTGGCCTTCTAACGCAAATAAGCTGTCCTGTCAATCATTGACTTGCGCCGGCGTGGATTATTTGTTAAAAAACATCAATTATTTCACGAAATTCATTTGACTCTGGCAAAAAGGAAGTCAGGGAAGAACAGTGGAAACATTTAAAAATAATCTGTTAAAAATCCGGCAGCCGCTTTCTTTCGCGGCCAGGGACAATTTCAGGAATCTGGCGCAAATCAGAGAGCTGGGGAAATCACTGTGCTCGGTGGTCATCTCTGGGATTTCCCTCATCCCGCCTGCAGCGAAAAACATTTTTGAGCCCCCTCTGGACAACATCGGACGCATTTTTTCAGATTACGATTCCAGTGATCTTGTGACAAAAAAAGAAAAAATAACTGAAGCAGCACGCATAATCGAACGTTTAATCAAGGCGGCAGAAGACTTTGACGCGCGCCTTCCGATTCCCCCGGAAAAGGCGCAACAGATCAATGAAAGAATTAATGACCTCAAAGGCTCGGCAGAAAAACTGTCCCTTCCGGTGCGCTTTATAAAAGGAGTGGGGCCGAAAATGTCCGATCGTTTTGCCGCAAAAAAAATAAATACGGTCGAAGACCTGCTGTACTTTCTGCCACGGACATATGAAGACAGGCGGGAAATCAAAAATATCAACAAACTGGAAACGGGGAAAATACAGACCATCATTGCCGAAGTTGTTACCACGGAGTTCCGCTATTATGGCAAAAGAAGAATCCTCGAGGTAACGCTACAAGACCAGACGGGAGTTCTTCTGGCCAAATGGTTCAAGGGGCAGACGTCCTATTTTACGCGGATTTTCAAAAAAGGTGTCAGGGTCATTTTTACCGGCAATGTCACACCGGACTACACCGGCAAAAGTATGATCCATCCAGACTATGAAATTCTGGACGAAGGGGATGAGCATGACTTTCTTAACTTCAAACGCATCGTTCCTGTCTATTCGGAGACAGAAAACCTGCATCAGAAATATATCCGGAAAATAATCAACAGCGCACTGCAAAATTATTCACGCTATGTCGCCTCTCCGATCCCGATGGCAATCTGCCGCAAACGAAATCTGATGAACATCCGCGAAGCCCTGCTTGGCGTACATTTTCCCGGCCATGACACGCCGATGGAGCCGTTACTTACCGCCCGGTCCGAGGCGCATCGCCGACTCATCTACGATGAATTTTTCTTTTTCCAGCTGGGGCTGGCGCTGAAAAAAACCGGCCGTGTTCTCGATAAAGGAATCGCCTTCGCCGTCGGAGGAGAATTGACCGACAAATTCCACGCTACCCTTCCTTTTTCCCTGACCGGCGCGCAAAAAAGAGTGATTGCCGAAATCAGTGATGATCTCAAGATACCGCGAACGATGAACCGTCTTCTGCAAGGCGATGTGGGCAGCGGCAAAACGCTGGTGGCCATGTCCGCTATGGTCACTGTGTGTGAAAACGGCTACCAGGCGGCAGTGATGGCACCTACGGAGATTTTGGCCAAACAGCATTATGAGACATTGTCCGCCCGTTCAGAAATCATCGGCCTGAGAACCGTACTCCTGACCGGCGGAATGAGCACTGCCGCACGAGCGGAGGTATTGGAAGAGATTAAATCAGGCATTGCGCATATCATCATCGGCACGCATGCATTGATCCAGGAAGATGTAGATTTTAAAAAACTGGGTCTGGTCGTCATAGACGAGCAGCACCGCTTTGGTGTGATGCAGCGCGTCACATTGCGTAACAAAGGTATCCACGCCGACATGCTCGTCATGACGGCCACACCCATTCCCCGGACGCTGGCCATGACTGTTTATGGCGACCTGGATGTGTCTGTTATCGATGAAATGCCGCCGGGGAAAAAACCGGTGCGAACGTTACTGATGAATGAAAGCCGACGTGAGGCGGTCTATGAGCTTATTCGAAAAGAGCTGGAAAAAGGAAATCAGGCCTTTATCGTTTATCCGCTGGTGGAGCAATCGGAAAGCCTGGACCTTAAAGACGCCACGAAAATGGCCGTGCATCTGCAGAATGACATTTTCCCCGATTACAGGGTCGGCCTGATTCATGGCAAAATGAAAGACAGGGAAAAAGACGAGGTCATGCATGATTTCAGGGGAAACAAAATATCCGTTTTGGTTGCCACAACGGTTATCGAAGTCGGCATTGACGTGCCGCGTGCCTCCCTGATGGTGATTGAACACGCAGAACGCTTCGGTCTGTCACAGCTCCATCAGTTACGCGGCAGGGTGGGCAGGCGTGACATACCTTCAAGCTGCATTTTGATTGCCGGTCATAAAATATCCGCTGACGCACGCAAGAGATTAAAAGCCATGGAAAGAACGACAGACGGTTTTGCCCTGGCGGAACAGGATCTGGCCATCCGTGGCCCGGGCGATTTTTGGGGAACACGCCAGTCAGGAGTGCCGGATTTTCGCATCGCCAGCATTATCCGCGATGCGCGTATTCTCAGCGAAGCCAGACAGGACGCCTTCAATCTGGCACAGCTCGACCCGCTTTTGGAAAAACCTGAGCACCTCATCCTGCGCGAAGCGCTGCTTGACAGATGGCAAGGCAAGCTTGATCTGGCCAGAACAGGGTAGAAAAATTAGTGGCTGGTGCTAAGTTGCGATTGATAAGCCATCGGCCAGGCCTGGTCGGTCGTCGTGTAACACCTGGTGTTGAGACAATGCAGGAGCTGTCTCAGGTTTACTTGCCCTTGGTACATTCAAAGGGCCGGGTTTTTTGAACCAGGAAATGGGCGATGGGGTGAAGTAAATACCAGTAATTAAAAAAGCATCGAGCACAATCGGTTTCCAGAATGCTTTTTTTTCACTGGCGCTGATTAGCCCGTCAATGGCCTTTTTAGCGTAATTGACTTCTTTTTCCATTTTCAATAGATAATCGGCGACTGCCCCATGAAACTGAGACTCAATCTGAGCCAGATGGTCGGCTGACTCGGTATGATTATAAAAAATCCCGGCCATAGAGGCTAAAAAATAATCTTTGAACCATTCCGGCATCGAGTGTGTCAATTCATAAATGGCCAGTGCGGCTATTTTGAATTTTAAATTCGATCTCTCATCATCTTCCTTTTTCATCTTGTCGATGAGTGATTCTCTCATATCAAGGTAATAATTCCTCAAATCTTCATACATCTTCATTTTATCTGTCATTTTTTTGACCCCACCTTGATCTCCATTTATGCACGAAATATTTCGAGCAGTTATGTTTGGCAAAGAATAATGAAAAGATAACTAAATTGTAGACAACAGGTAAATATTTCCCCCTTTGAGATCATATATTGCCCCTTTATATCGGAACCGACTTCTTTTGTGATGATATGCATTATCCGTGCCTCCTTAATCAAAGAATCGGCAGGTTAATCGCCGACAAAGCTCCACAGCGTGGAGTGCATTGCTATCCTTGCTGTAGATATGGATATTAAGTATGGCGACAAGGAAACTGATTCCGGTCAGCATGAAAAACTGAGCATGCACAGCGTGTTTAGTCAGAATAATCAGCCAAGGGGAGGTGCCGTGTAACGGCCACAGATCCGGCCACTTGCAATTGCATCTTGAAATTTACAGCTCTAATATATTATTCTTTCCTGCAAAAGGAGTGTAGACGATGAGAATCGCAATTGTCGGCCTGGGCGGTGTCGGCGGTTACTTCGGCGGAAAATTGGCCAGAGCCTATGCGGGGGGTGAAAAGCACGAAATCATTTTTATCGCCCGCGGCGATCATTTGAAGGCCATCCAAAAAAGAGGAATGAAACTCCTCACGACCGAGGCTAACTATACAGTCTGGCCGAATATCGCCACGGACCGCCCGTCCCTCGCCGGCACGTTCGATCTTTTATTCCTATGCACCAAAAGCTATTCGCTGGAGAGTTCCGCCCGTGCTGTTCAAAAAAACATCAGCAGGGATACAATTATCATTCCGCTGCAAAACGGCATCGAAAGCGCTGCGAGACTAAGTAAAGTTCTTCCGGCAGGCGATATCGTCAGCGGATGCGTATATATCATTTCATATATTGAAAAACCCGGCGTCATCCGCCAGGAGGGAGGAGCCTGCAGACTCATTTTCGGCACAGATGACGACCGGTCGGCAAAGAAATATTCCCATATTCTGGAGATTTTACTTGAGGCGAAAATCAACGCCGTCCTGAGCGGCAACATATCAGAAGTGCTTTGGAACAAGTATCTGCTGATGTGCCCGCTGGCATCACTGACGGCCGCCACCGGTAAAACCTACGGCGAAATCATCGAAAACCCGGAGCTCAGCGCACTGGCGCGTGAATTGATGCAGGAGGTGGTGGCTCTTGCCCGCGCAAAAAAAATACACCTTGCTCCCAACGCGGTGGATAAAACCATGGAAATGGTCGCAAGCTTCGGGTACGAATCAAAAACATCCATGCAGCGTGACCGCGAAAATGGCCGCCAGACAGAGATTGACGCACTGACCTCTTATCTGTGCCGCGCCGGCCGGGAAGAGGGGGTTCCCACTCCGGTTCACGACGAGATGCTGCGCTGTCTTGGCGGCTGAACGACCAGCCGAAGCCTGCCGGATCGTTTGTCTGCCCGCGCCGGCGCTATCATATCTGTTTGACAAACCAACATCATTTGTTATAGATAGCTCTGCTTTTAACAGGGTGCGGCTTAACCACAAAAGGATGAAACGTTAGGACAGTCGTTGTTAATATTCCGGCAATGACCCGCCGTCGGCCGGTAATTCAGGAGAGATTCAAAAATGAAAAATATTTCCATCGGCCTGATAGGTATGGGCAACATAGGTACTGGTGTGGTCAAGCTGCTGCGGCAAAATGAAAAGCTGATCGCGCAAAGGCTTGGCGCGAAGCTTGTTTTGAAGAAAATCGCCGACATCAACCTCAAATCAGCACGGGAACTCAAACTTCCCGAAGCAATGCTGACGCTCAATGCAAGTGAAATCATCGAGGATCCGGAAATTTCCATCGTCATAGAACTGGTTGGAGGCTATGAACCGGCACGAACCTTTGTCCTGGAGGCCATTAAAAATGGAAAACATGTAATCACTGCCAACAAAGCAATGCTGGCCACATATGGCAATCAAATATTTGCCCAAGCGCAGAAAAAGGCCGTGGATGTCGGTTTCGAGGCGAGTGTGGGAGGAACTATCCCGATTATTAAAACACTCAGGGAATCGATGGCGGCCAATAGATTCAATTCGATTGTCGGCATTATGAACGGGACATGCAATTTCATACTGACAAAAATGACCGACGAGGGAAAGCCTTTTGACGTTGTTTTACAGGAGGCTCAGAAACTGGGATTTGCCGAAGCCGACCCCACGTTCGATATCGAAGGGATCGACACTTCCCATAAAATGGCGATCGTTTTGGCGCTGGCCTACGGTAAAAAAGTAAAACTCAAAGACATCTACCTTGAAGGCATTACCAAAACGAGCAGCCTCGACATTGCCTTCGCCAAAGAACTTGGTTATCGTATAAAACTTCTGGCCATAGGGCGGCTGCGTGACAATGAGGTAGAGGCGAGAATACATCCAACAATGATTCCCGCGACTCATCTGCTGGCCAACGTCAATAGAAACTACAATGCCTTTCACCTGGTCGGTGATGCGTCAGGGCCTATCTTTTTATTTGGTCAGGGGGCAGGGATGATGCCGACCGCCAGCGCGGTATTCAGCGATATTTTCGACTGTGCCCGCAATCTCGTAAAAGGAGTTTCCGGGCGTGTGCCTTCCCGGGCAATCAGTGAAGCGGCGATGACGAATATCGCGATGGTCCCGATGGAAGATATCGAAACCAAATACTATTTCCGTTTTTCTGTTTTGGACCGACCGGGTGTTTTATCACAGATTTCCGGCATTCTCGGCGAGCATAACATTAGTCTTGAATCCGTCATTCAGAAGGCCAGAGAAAAAGCCGGGCCCGTGCCGATTGTCATGACGACGTATAAGGCAAGAGAAAAGGATGTGCGACAAGCGCTCAAAAAGATCGACCGCCTTGCCGTGGTGAAAGGCAAAACCGTTCTCATCCGGATCGAAGATGAACTTTAAACGAATTTGAAGGGAAATTATGAAATATATAGTCCTGCTTGGAGATGGCATGGCCGATTACCCCAGCGCCAGACTGGGAGGGAAAACCCCTCTGGAATGCGCCCTGACACCGTTTCTTGATCAGATCGCCGCGCATGGCACACTGGGGCTGGTCGACACAATCCCCGAGGGGTTTACCCCCGGCTCTGATGTGGCAAACCTGAGCGTGCTGGGTTATGACCCGGCACAGACCTACACGGGACGCGGGCCGCTGGAGGCGGCCAGTATGGGCATTCACATGAATCCCGATGATGTTGCCTATCGGTGCAATCTGGTGTGCCTGGGAGACAAAGACACAGACTCTGCGTTCATGGAAGATTTCACCGCCGGCCATATCTCATCGGCAGAGGCGTCGCAGATCATTTACGATCTCAACAGGAAGTTCAACTCTCCTCTGTATCAGTTTTTTGCAGGTGTTGGTTACAGACACCTGCTCGTGTGGCGCAATGCTACCGGCTCGCCCCGGACCACGCCTCCTCATGATATCACCGGACAGCCAGTGGCCAAGTATCTGCCACAGGGGGACTTCGCAGCGGAAATTCGTGAGCTGATGTCCGAAGCGGCCGTTTTTTTAAAAGATCATCCAGTAAATGTGCGCCGCCGTGAAGAGGGGAAAAAAGAAGCAAATTCGATTTGGCCCTGGGGGCAGGGCAAGAAACCGCTCATTGTCCCTTTCACCGAAAAATATGACTTCAAGGGAGGCATGATTTCCGCAGTTGATCTGCTAAACGGTTTGGGCATCAATGCCGGATTGAAGCCACTGCGCGTAGAGGGAGCGACCGGCTACATCGATACCAATTACGAAGGCAAGGCAAAAATGGCCATCGACGCTCTAAAATTCATGGATTTCGTCTTTGTGCATCTGGAAGCCCCGGATGAAATGGGACACGAAGGAAATGCGGAAGGCAAGATCAGAGCTATCGAGCTTTTTGATGAAAGAATCGTCGGTCCGATTTTGACATCCATCGGAAAAACTGACGAATACCGCATTTTGGTTTTAAGCGATCACCCGACACCTATCGACATAAAAACACATGTGTCAGACCCGAGCCCCTTTGCCGTAATGTCGTCACGGCCGGAAGAAAATCTGGCCGCCGGGAAGCCCTTCACCGAGGCAGCCGCGAAGGAAAGTGGTATTTTAGTGTCTCCCGGCCATCAGCTGATGGATAAATTCATCCGTGACTGGAGCTCGTTCATTGGTAAGTAATCTGACAAAAGTGCGTGTAATCTACGCAGACACGGATGCAATGGGTATTGTCTATCACACCAATTATATACGCTGGTTTGAGATGGGACGAACGGAGTTTATGCGTCAGCTGGGCATTTCTTATTCGCAGCTGGAGGAACTCGGCCTGAACCTCCCCCTGACGAAGGTTTCCTGCCATTTCCTTGCGCCGGCAAAATACGACCAGCAGATCTTGATTGAAACAAAATTTGATTATATCAAGAGGGCGAGCGTCAGATTCAACTCGAAAATCTGGGACGAACACAAGGCCAGGCTTCTTGTGGAAGGCTACACCATCCACGCCTGCACCAATAATGAAGGGAAGATCCGACGGATACCGAAAATGCTCATTGAACTGATCGACAAATACAATATCAATAAAGGAGAAGAACGCAATGGCTGCTAAAATGTCCAAAAAAGAGTTAAAAAATCCCGATGCCTTTCAATCTACATTTGAAAGACTGGGGGACTATGCGGCTGCAAATAAAACACTCGTGACTGTTGCCTCCACAGCCTTCCTTTGCGCCATACTTGTTGTGGCAGGGATTTATTTCTACTGGAACCATTATTCCACATCCGCCCTCAAACTTTACGTAAAAACTCAGGAGAATATCATCACCGGTGGTGAGACCAAGGAAGTTATGGAAGAAAATGCCCGGATCTTCAATCAGCTCATCAAAGAATATCCGCACAGCTGGAGCGGCCGTCTGGCGCACTACCATCTGGGTAATATCGAATACAATAACGGGGAGTACGATCTGGCAATCAGCTCCTACAAAAAATTCGTAAAAAAAGCCGGCTCTGACAAAACAGGCGTCAAATTTCTTGCCCTGACCTCCATGGGCTATGCCTATGAAGCTAAAAAAGATTTTGCCGAGGCACTCAAATGCTTTGAAAGAGCTGAAAAAGTATGGAAAACCGGTTTTGAAGCACTTTGTCTGCAAAATATCGCACGCGCACATGAAGAGCTCAACAACAGGGAAAAAGCCCTCGAGTATTATAAAAAAGCCTTCGAAAAAACAACGGAGCCTGCGGCCGTCATTTCTTTGAAAAGAAAAATAGCCGCCTTGAGCTGAGTTTTTTCGCTGCGCATTTTTCACCATTTTTCAGCTATACGGAGGCCCGTTTGAAAAAAATATTGATGTCAGGAAATGAAGCCATCGCCCGTGGCGTTTTTGAGGCAGGTGTGCGCTTCGCTGCGGCCTATCCGGGCACGCCCAGTACAGAAATCATGGAAGTACTGGCCGGATACGAAGGTGTTTATGCGGAATGGGCGCCGAATGAAAAAGTGGCGGTAGAAGTGGCCATCGGAGCGGCGCTGGCCGGCACCAGGTCATTGGCCGTTATGAAACATGTCGGTGTCAATGTCGCAGCAGATCCCATATTTACCGTCAGCTATACGGGTATCGAAGGAGGGCTGGTGATTGTAACCGCTGACGATCCCTCCATGCACAGTTCACAAAATGAGCAGGACAACCGCAATTATGCGAAATTTGCCAAAGTCCCGATGCTGGAGCCGTCTGATCCTCAGGAAGCGAAGGACTTTATCAGGCTGGCCTTCCAGATAAGTTCGCTTTTTGATACGCCTGTCTTCTTCCGCACCACCACACGCGTTTCTCATTCCAAATCGGTAGTGACCCTGTCAGAACCTGAGAATTATGAAGAAAAAACGTCACTTGCCCGCAATGCGCTCAAGTATGTCATGGTTCCCATCAATGCGCGAACAAGACGGGTGGAAGTCGAGAAACGCCAAAAGGCGCTCAGGGAATTTGCAGAAACATTTCCTGAAAACAAAATGGAAATCAACTCTACCGAAGTCGGTATCATCACCGCCGGTATGCCTTATAACTATGCCAAGGAAGTTTTTCCGGGGTTCTCCTATTTGAAACTGGGTATGGTTTACCCCCTTCCGGAAAAAAAGATCCGTGATTTTGCCTCCAAAGTAAAAAAAATATATGTCATCGAAGAACTCGATCCCTATCTGGAGGAACAGGTGAAGGCGATGGGCATCGCAGTTACCGGCAAGGAAATTTTCCCCTACACAAATGAGTTTGATCCGGGAATTATCAGAACCGCCATGGAAAAGGACATGGGAAGCCTGACCTCACCCTACCGCGAAGAACTGGCCGCCCGTCCGCCCAATCTCTGTCCCGGTTGCCCACATCGCGGTCTTTTTTACGCACTGAAGAAATTCAAAGCCTATGTTCATGGAGATATCGGTTGCTATACACTTTCCTATTTAAAGCCGCTCGAAGGGCTGCATTCCTGCATCTGTATGGGCGCGAGCATCGGTATGGCACATGGCATGAGTAAAGCGCTCGGTGAGAAAGGGAAGGGGAAGGTAGTGGGCGTTATCGGAGATTCCACTTTTTTACATTCCGGGATTACCGGGCTTCTCAACATGGCCTATAATCAGAGCGATGCGCTAATTATTATTTTGGACAATTCGACAACCGCCATGACCGGTATGCAGGAACATCCGGGCACAGGATATACACTGGCCGGCAAAGAGACAAAAAAAGTTAATCTAAAAGTTTTAATATCAGCCTTAGGTATTGATAATATAAGGGTAGTTGACCCAAATAACCTGAAAGAAACTAAAGCGGCAATTCGTGCAGAACTTGCTTTGTCCGGCCCTTCGGTGATTATCTCCGAAAGCCCCTGCGTCCTTTTCAGGCGAGCGGGGATCAAGGCAAAGCCATCTTTGAGAATCGATCCGGACAAATGTACCGGTTGTAAAACCTGCCTGGATCTGAATTGCCCACCCATTGCCTGGAAAAAGGGAGCAACGAAAGCCGGCTCCAAAAGAAAGGGAATCGCGGTGATTGACGAGTCATTGTGCAATGGCTGTGGACTTTGCGCGCAGGTTTGTAAATTTGATGCAATCAGCTGATATTTAAGAGCATATTATGAATGAAGAAAATGTAAAAAGCATTTTGCTGGCAGGTGTGGGCGGACAGGGCATTTTAAGGGCAAGCGATATTATGTGCCATGCTTTGATGGAGGCAGGCTATGACGTCAAAAAAAGTGAAGTTCACGGAATGGCTCAACGTGGAGGATGTGTAACCAGCCACGTCCGCTATGGGAGGAAGGTTTTTTCCCCTCTGGCCGAACCGGGTAAAATTGAACTTCTCCTGGCCTTTGAACAGATGGAAGCTCTGCGTTATCTAAGGCTTTTAAGCCCGGACGCATCAATCATTTTGAACACGGAACAGATCAATCCTCCTGCCGTCAACATGGGAGACATGCATTACCCCGACGATATCACAGACCTTTTAAAGAGTAACTACCCCCATGTAGTCTCTTTTGACGCATCCGGGCTTGCCATAGAGGCGGGAAGCGTCAAAGCCGCCAATGTAGTCATCCTTGGAGCGGCAGCGAACATAATCGGCATTGAAAAATCCGTCTGGGAAAAGACAATTGAGAAATCATTTCCCCCAAAATTGATAAAATTGAACCTGGATGCTTTCCAAAAGGGAATTACTGCTTAAATTACTCTCGTTAAAATAAACTTATAAAAGGGAAATCATGGCTGAAGATTATTACCAGGTTCTGGGAGTGGACAAAAAGTCTACTGCCGAAGAAATTAAAAAGGCATACCGTAAGCTGGCCGTCAAATGGCATCCGGACAAAAACCCGAACAATAAGGCAGCTGAAGAAAAATTCAAAAAAATCAGCGAAGCCTATGCTGTTTTGAGCGATCCCAAAAAACGCGAACAATACGACACTTTCGGCTCTGCTGATCAGTTTCGCCAGCAGTATTCACAGGAAGACATTTTCCGTGGCTTCGATCTTGATGAAATCCTTCGGAGTTTCGGTTTCGGAGGCGCGAGGGGAGGGCGTACAACATTTCGGACCTCACGCAGAGGCGGCTTCCAGGAATATGAAGACCCGTTTGCCGGGCTCTTCGGAGGGATGGGAGCGGGCGGACAGTATGCCAATATGCCTCAAAAAGGACAGGACGCAGAATATAACTTATCTATCTCACTTGAAGAATCTGTCTTCGGGGCGGATAAGAAAATTTCCTTTCAGATGGAAGACCGCATAGAAGACATCAATGTAAAAATACCGGTGGGCATCAGTACCGGCAAAAAACTGCGTCTACCGGGCAAGGGACTGCCCGGATATCAGGGAGGCCCTCACGGTGACCTATATCTGAATATCAATGTATTGCCTCATCCTATTTTTGCCCGCGACGGCAATGACATCTATGTTGAAAAGACGATAAAATTTTCTCAAGCGGCTCTTGGTACATCCATTGAAGTTCCCACCCTGGACGGTACCAGCAAACGGCTCAAAGTCGCACCCGGAACGCAAAATAACACGAAGATCAGAATGAAAGGATTCGGTGTGCCCGGGCTGAAAGGCGCGGCAAAGGGAGACCAATACATTAAAATCAATGTGGAAGTGCCCAGAAAACTCACCGAGAAGCAAACAAAGCTTATCGAGCAGCTATCAGAAGAAGGCATTTGAAAACCAGACTTTTAAAACTACATAACTGAAAAGAATTACATGTTAATGTCTGATAAGATATGTTATGTAAACATGAGATACTTTTCACGGTTTATGAAAAGTCTTCCGCCTGATTTTAAAATCATTCTCGCGGCAGCAAGTTAACCTAAACCCAACACCGTGGCTTTCTGCTCTATCTCTCAGATCACTAATAAACCAGGGTTGTGCATGCTTTCTTCAGGCAAACTCGACGTCTCCTATGGCACCGAAATTGTTTTCCACAACAATCACTATTCCCGACACCCCAGGAATTTCTATTCCCCAATCCAGACAGTTTTTAATAGTGGATTTTCCTTTTACGCGATTCCCGATGGCGGAAGCGGCGGCGTCGGCAAGAGTTGCTGTTTTGGCCAGTACGCATACTGCGTCGGCATTGCCAAAACTCAAAGATGGTCCGACGCTGGCAGATGAGGTACAGATACCGATCGGACATTGTTCAGGTTTTACAGTAAGATGAAGCTTATAACTTAAAGCAGATTCACCAGCGAAAATCGACACTGTAAGCTGTTTTTGCGAATTTAAGTAAACATCTCCCCCGTTTTCAATGATCAAGTCAGTAAAGAGTCCTCTTAGGTCAGAACCGACAAAGTCGGCAATGGCACCGGCTACACAGGCCATCGGGCCTACCCCGCACAAGGCCGATTTTTGCAACATTTCTCTGACAATAGCGGGGGCGCTGGGATCGGACGGTAAAGGCAAAAGAGATGTTTTAAAATGAGGGTAAGTTCGTATATATGCTTCGAGATGATCGCGGTGCTTTCTCAGTGAAAGGCAGGCTTGTGAACTCAGATTTGTGTCTGAAGATATAAACAGGTCACTCTCTTTAATTTGAACTTTATATGATATTAAATTACTCTTATTTATTAAGTTCCTATAAACCCTTTCTTCATAATTCATTTTAAATATAAAAAATGTAGATAACTCTCTTTTGACAAAGTTTTTTAAATAAGTCGGTCAGCGTTTGTCATGAAGCCTGACAAACCAAACGACAAGACCAACAGCTCAGCAATATTGTGTGCTCCCCTTCCCCAGGAGCCAGTCCGCTTCACGCTGGAGTTTGTCACAAATATCAAGTCTGTGTTGTTTGCCCAAGCTTACAATTGTTTCACTATTTTCATTAAGTATATGTATATAACTATCGTATTTACCGTTATATTTTTTTAACGTAGCAAAAAGTGTCTCGATATCTTCAGGAGATACTTTTTTCGTATCAACCATAAAGCGTACTTCTTTGTAGGGGTTTTTCAGTGCCTCGGCCAAAGAATTAACGTCGGTGGCAATAATTTTGACATTTTCTTCTCCCCCATCGCCGGCATTTTGAACGTCAATGTTTCCGTGAATCACAACTGGTTCATCGGCGTGAAGGATTTCGTAATGTTTTTTGTATATATCAGGCCAGAAAATAATTTCTACGGCACCATGCAGGTCCTCAAGAACAACGTTGCACATAACGTCTTTCTTTTTTGTAAGGCGCTCGGCAAAAGAGCTGATCACTCCGGCGATTGTCAGATTTTCTTTATCTTTTTTGCTTTTTGCCCTGCTTGTATCGCAGTTGGTGACAAACTTCAGCCTGTCGGCATAACCGTCGAGGGGGTGCCCCGAAATATAAAAACCCAGTGCTTCTTTTTCTATGGCCAGCAATTCCTTGCGCTCCCATTCCGGAAGTTCCGGAATCACATAACCTGTCACGCTGTTGATTTCATGTGACTCGGCCCCCTCGAACTGGTCGAAAATGCTGGCCTGGTTGCTTTGCTGCGCCTTCTGAACACGCTGGGCCTCTTCCATGGCAGCATCGAGAGCCTCCATTAACTGTCTGCGACGATGGCCGAGTGCATCAAAGGCACCACATTTAATAAGACTTTCAATGACTCTCCGGTTGACCTTGCGCAGATCAACCCGCGTCAGAAAATCCATAAACGAACTGAATTTACCTTCCTGACGCGTCGTGATGATGGAATCAATTGCCGCCTGCCCCACGTTTTTCACTCCTCCCAGACCAAAACGTATATGTTCACCAAAAACACTGAAATCTTTTAGCGACTCGTTGATATCCGGCGGCAAAACACTGATGCTCATCTCGCGGCAATTAGTCATGTGACGAATGACCTTGTCGCGATTGTCCTTTTCGCTGGTCAGAAGCGACGCCATAAAAGCCACCGGGTAGTGGGCCTTCAAATAGGCGGTCTGGTAGCTGATCATCGCATAGGCCGCACTGTGTGATTTGTTGAATCCGTAGGAGGCAAACTTTTCCATCTGTTCCCAGATGATTTTCGCCTTATTTTCATTTATTTTAAGCTTTTTGGCTCCGGCAAGAAATTTCGGTTTTTCCTTCTCCATATCAAAAGCCAGTTTTTTGCCCATCACTTTGCGCAACGTGTCCGCCTGCGCCATAGTGTAATCACCGATGACATTGGCGATCTGCATTACCTGTTCCTGGTAGAGGATGATCCCGTAAGTTTCCTGCAAAATAGGTTCAAGCTGCGGAAGCTCGTAGGTTATTTTTTGTTTCCCATGCTTACGGGCTATGAAATCAGGGATCATTTGCATGGGGCCAGGCCGGTAGGCGGCGATCAGTGCGATAACGTCCTCTATTCTGTCCGGCTTGAAATTTATCAGCAGATCCTTCATGCCAGAACTTTCCAGCTGAAATACTCCGTCTGTTTCCCCCTTGATCAGAAGCTGATATGTTTTTTTGTCATCGAGCGGCAGGCTCATAAGATCAATGTCGACATCGTGAGCTTCTTTGATTAAGCGCAGGGTGTCATTGATTACAGTCAGTGTCTTGAGACCCAGAAAATCAAACTTGATGAGGCCGACTCTGTCGATATCTTTCATGGAATATTGGGAAACGAGGTCTTCTTTGGGCTTGAAAAGAGGCACTCTTTCGACGAGAGGAACGTCTGAGATGACGATGCCGGCGGCATGGATCGAGGAATGGCGGTTGAGCCCTTCGAGAAGCAGCGACATTGAAAGAAGCTTATCGATTTGCGGATTCTTTTTGCGTTCCTCAGTGAAACGGGGTTCCAGCTTAAAAGCTTCCGTAAGCGTAATATTCGGTGCGGCCGGCACCAGCTTGGCGATACGGTCCGCTTCGGCATAGGAAATGCCCAGGGCACGGCCCACATCACGGATAACCGCCTTGGCCATCATTTTTCCAAAAGTGCTGATCTGGGTAACTTTGTCATTACCGTATTTTTCCGTAACGTACTTGATGATTTTCCCCCTGCCCTCCTGGCAGAAATCGATATCGATATCCGGCATGCTGATGCGGTCGGGATTCAAAAAACGCTCAAATAGCAAGCCGTAGCGCAAAGGGTCAATATCGGTGATTCTAATCGCGTAGGCGACCAGTGACCCTGCAGCGGAGCCACGGCCCGGGCCCACGGGAACACCATTGTGTTTGGCATGCTTTATAAAATCGGAAACGATGAGAAAATAGCCGGCAAACCCCATTTTCTTGATGGTTTCCAACTCTGTGCGCAGACGCCGGGAATATCTTTCTCTTACAGAGGCCTCATCTTCCGTGTGATATTTCATGATCGTGGGCATGAGCTTCTCAAGTCCTTCAGTCGCCTTGCGATCAAGGTAATCATCGAGTGTTTCTTCGGTATTTTTGACCTCGAACTTCGGGAGATAAAATTTCCCGAATTCCAGGCTGAGGTTGCAGCGTTGAGCTATCAATACACTGTTGTCGATCGCCTCGGGCGTAGACGAAAAAAGCGCCTGCATTTCTTCGGGAGAACGCACGTAAAACTGGTCCGAAGACATGGCCATCCGATCTTTGTCGTCGATCGTTTTACCGGTCTGGATGCACAAAAGAATGTTGTGCGCCTCCGCGTGTTCGGCATTGAGGTAGTGACAGTCGTTGGTGGCGACAAGCGGGATAGACAGCTCACGGCTGAGCTCAATAAGCCCCTGGTTGGCTATCTCCTGCTCCGGCAGACCGTTTTGCATAATCTCCAGGAAAAAATTTTCACTGCCAAAAATCTCCAGATACTCAAGGGCGGCTTGGCGTGCCGCATCCATATTGCCGTGAATAATATGCGAGGCGATCTCACCGTGCAGACACGCGCTTGACGCGATGAGCCCTTCCGATAACTCCTTCAGCAGCTCTTTATCCACGCGGGGGCGGTAATAAAACCCCTCGAGGTGCGCGGCGGAAGTAAGTTTCATCAGGTTTTTGTAACCCTTCATGTTTTTGACCAGGACAACCAGGTGGCGGGTGGCCTCACCGATGGCCGAGGCTGATTTGTCAAAGCGGCTACCGGGCGCAACATAGAGTTCGCAGCCGATTATCGGTTTGATGCCGTGGTCACAGGCCTGTTTATAGAAGTCAATTACGCCGAACATATTGCCATGGTCGGTAATGGCAATTGCCGGCATCGCGAATTCTCTGGCCTTTTTAAAAAGCTCCTCCAGACGGATCATGCCGTCAAGCAGGCTGTACTGAGTGTGAACATGAAGATGGACAAAATTGGCGTGCTTCATAATACGCTAATCGAGCCAATAATTCGGCGCTTCTTTTGTAATAATGACGTCATGAACATGGCTTTCCCTGAGGCCGGCGGAAGTGATGCGAACAAATCTTGATTTCTCAATCAAGTCGGGTATCGTCCGACACCCGACATACCCCATACCGGCCTTCAGGCCGCCGACGAGCTGTGCGATACTGGACGAAAGAGACCCGCGGAAAGGAACCCTGCCCTCTATACCTTCCGGTACGGTTTTAGCGGCTTCTTCCATGTCATCCTGATAGTAGCGGTCACGACTGCCCATTTTCATGGCTTCCAGAGATCCCATGCCGCGATAGACCTTGTAGCTGCGTCCCTGAAACAAGATGGTTTCTCCCGGGCTTTCTTCCGTTCCGGCAAACAGACCGCCGATCATGACCGCGTGTGCGCCGCATCCCAGTGCTTTGACGATGTCACCGGAATACTTGATGCCTCCATCGGCAATTACGGGAATGCCGTACCTGGAAGCAACTTTATATGCATCACGGATAGCAGACATTTGAGCGACCCCTACTCCCGCCACAATTCTGGTGGTGCAGATGGAACCTGGCCCAACACCGACTTTCACCCCGTCAACACCTGCCTCTATCAATGCCTGAGCTCCCTCGGAGGTGGCCACATTGCCGGCAATCAGCTCACATCCGGGAAAATTTGCCCGCGTGGATTTTATAGCGTCAATCACGCCTTTGGAGTGGCCGTGTGACGTGTCGATCGCGATCACATCGACACCCGCCGCCATAAGAGCCTGGATGCGCTCTTCCCGGTCGATAATGCCGACGGCCGCGCCCACGCGCAGGCGCCCCAGCGAGTCCTTGCAGGCGTTGGGAAAACGCTTGATCTTTTCGATATCCTTGACAGTGATCAGGCCTTTGAGACGGTACTCATCGTCAACTACCAGGAGTTTCTCAATGCGATGCTTGTGCAGGAGTTTTTTGGAGTCTTCCAGGGAAATGTTCGATTTGACGGTAACGAGGTTATCCCTGGTCATGACATTGGCAACAGGTTGATCCAGCTTCTCTTCGAAACGCAGATCACGATTGGTCAGAATTCCGACCAGCCTGCCGTTTTTGACCACCGGCACACCGGAAATGGAATATTCATGCATCAAAGCCAACGCGTCACTTACCTTGCGTTCTGGTTCGATTGTAATGGGGTCGACAATCATGCCGCTTTCCGACTTTTTAACCCGATCAACTTCGATAGCCTGCCTTTCGATGCTCATGTTGCGATGAATAACACCGATGCCTCCTTCCTGCGCCATGCAAATCGCCGTTTGGGATTCAGTCACTGTGTCCATTGCTGCCGAGATAATGGGAATATTCAGTGTGATACTCTTCGTCAAATGTGTGGCTGTATCGACATCGCGCGGCAGAACATCGGACGCGGCGGGAACTAAAAGCAAATCGTCAAAAGTTAATGACTCTTTCACCACATCATCGAGCATGATAACCTCCGTTTAAGCTCATTGATCGTTTATTTGAATAAAGTGTTGACGACCGCCGGAATTGATGAAAAAGCGTTTTTCTTCTTCGTCCGCCTCGATCATTTCCGCTAACTGGTAATAGGCCTTTCTGGTAAAACGGGCGGCGAATTGTCCGCCTTTAATCTTACAGTACATAATATTGTCTTTGCCGACGCGCAGGGAATTCAAATCAAGCGTCTCCAGGGAATCGTCACTTAGAAGAATCAGCACCAGGTCATCTGTATTATGAACGGACGTCACCACAAAAGCAGTATCCTCGACATCCAGGTAGCAGATTTCCTCGTTGAGCTGGATAAAATATTTTCCACGCTCATCTATCTTCAGATGGTTAAAAAAAATGCACAATATGTCCTTGCGGAACATGTGCGCGCCCCGGTAATACCATATGCCTTCCCTATCTATTTTGATTTCACCGTCAGTCATCTTCAAAAAGTTTTTCTGCTGTCCATCAATATTGTTACCGGACCGTTATTAATAAGCTCGATTTCCATCATCTCCTGAAACTTGCCGGTAGCCAGATTTTTCACTTTCGGCCTGGCCTGGGCGACAAAATATTCGTAGAGACGGTTGGCCTCCTCCGGCACGGCGGCTTTGGTGAAAGATGGTCTTCGTCCTTTGATACAGTCGCCCAGCAGAGTGAACTGAGAGACAACCATCATTTCGCCGCCTGTCTCCAGCAAAGAGAGGTTCATTTTACCTTCTCCATCCTCAAAAATCCGCAGATTTACTATCTTGTCGAGGATATAATCCGCGTCTTTTTCGACGTCGCCTTTTTCCACTCCCAAAAGCACCAGTAGACCCTGGTTAATAGTCGAATATAACTGAGAATTAATGAAGACGGAAGCCCTGTTAGCCCGCTGGATCACTGCACGCATGATAAATCCCGTGTCTAAATTCATTTATGCTAGCAACAATTTTCATCCGATTCAAGTTCTTTTATGGCGAGTGTGCAGACTCTTTTCAGACAGCCCCCTCTCGTTTTTCGAAATACTTATCAGCCCCGTCCCGGAGACTTCCCTGACGTCTTCTTTGAACCGACTTCGTTAATTATATTTCGCTTATGAACCGTCCTTACGATAAAACTTGACCAATAGTCAGTAAAAGCGTATATAGATTAAAATGAATGTAAAAAACCCGTAGGGTAAAAATATCAGGAGGTTATGAGAGGTGGCAAAATATCTCTACAACGAGGAGGCAGTTAAGAACCTGCGGATCAGTGATACGTCCATCCTGGACCGTTTGGTTGATTTCGAATCGGCTCGTGAAGCCCATCTGAAAAAAGAGAGAGCTAAAAAAGACAAACGGATGACCATGGGTGAGGCGGTGGCAACTTTTGTACAGGATGGCGATATCCTGACAGACGGCGGTTTTTCTTACGTACGGACAGCTCACCAGGCGTTTCATGAGGTTATCCGTCAGGGTAAAAAGAACCTGCAAATGATCGGAGCTCCCAATACCAATCAGAGCTTTTTCATCACTTACGGCCTGGTCAAATATTCCCACAGCTCTTATACAGGAGCGGAAATGCGCGGAATTGACAAAGTTTATGACCGCGCACTCAAGGCAGGGAAAATACAGATCCTTTCTGAGTGGAGCCACGGAGGGGTTGCGCAGGGCCTTAAAGCGGCCCAACTGGGTCTTGCCGGCTTGTTCAGCAAGCAGATGCTGGGAAGCGATCTGGTACGCTACAATCCTTACGTTAAAGTAGTCCAAAATCCTCTTAAAAAAGAAAAGGATCAGTGTGTATTTGTTCCTGCTCTGTATCCGGATGTGGCATTCATTCACTGTCACGCAGCCGATAAATACGGAAACGCCTACATTTATGGTCCGGCCGTCAATGATCTGGCTACCGCGGCTGCGGCACGCAAGCTTATTATCACAGCAGAGGAAATCGTCCCTGAAAATGACATCCGCTACAACAAACAGGGACAGATTATTCCATTTTTTTATGTTGATGCTGTAGTCGAAATGCCCTTCGGCGCTGTTCCCGGCAGTATGCCCGGCTGTTACTACTGGCCGCGTCAGTGGTGGGAAAAATGTATGCGTTTTGGCGGCGCTTCCGAAGAAAACAACAAGGCGTTTTGTGATGAATGGATCATGGGAGTTAAAAATCAGTACGAATTTGTTGAAAAGCTGGGAGGCGCCCGCTGGATCGCCGAGGCACGCCGCCAGACAAAGGCGGCCGAAGGCGACAACGAAAATGTCGATTTTGCATATGAAGAATACACCCTGAAGCATGATTCCGGGATTTACTATTAGAACAGGAGAATAAACATGCAAGACTTAAACGCACCCGCCAATCCTCTGGAGAATTTGGCGTATATTATTTCACAGCAGATTGAAGATCATTCCATAGTGTATATCGGCACCGGGATTCCCATGGTGGCAGGCATCCTGGCCAAGAAAACCCATGCCCCCAACATCACCCTGGTTTATGAATCAGGCGGACAGGATCCGATTGAGGGAGATATGCCCTGGTCGGTGGGATGTCCTTTTACCTGGCGTAAATCGCCGACCGTTATGGAAATGGCCTATTCTTTTGCGCAATGCTACAATGGTTACGTGGATATTGGTTTTCTCGGGTTTGCGCAGGTGGATATGTATGGAAATGTGAACACGCATATGATCGGCAGTGACTACCACCAGCCCAAGGTACGTATGACGGGCAGTGGCGGCAACAATGATCTTTCGTCTCTTACTGAAAAAATGGTTCTGGTGGGTCTCCAGACGCCGGAGAAATTCCCGGAAAAGGTTGATTTCATTACCTCCGTTGGTCATCTGACCGGAAATAATTCGCGGCAGGAGGCAGGACTTATCGGGAATGGTCCTGCGGCGGTCATCAGTCCCTGGGGGGTCTATGACTTTCATCCGGTAAGTAAAAGAATGCGGGTCAAATCGCTGACACCCGGTGTAACCTTTGAACTGGCTCAGCAACTCACTGGTTTTGAGCTGCTCAAACCCGAAGGTGATATTCCTGAGACAAAACTGATCCCTCCCGAAGCCCTGGAGGTGGTTCGCACCCAGGTAGATCCCCGTGGTGTTTTCACATCAATGCCCGCGGGCTAAAACATACTTTTTCAGGTCAGATGGCCGTTTACGGTTTCGCCCGGACGCAGAAGCTGCTGCACAGCCATCTGCGTCCGGGTTTTCTTTTGCTCGGTCGCTTTGAAAATAAGGACAAGTGTGCTAAAAACCGGCGCATGAGAAAAAATATCCTGCTTGTTAATCCCTGGATTTATGACTTCGCAGCATATGACTTCTGGCTGAAGCCGATGGGGCTTCTATACCTCGGCGGACTTCTGCGAGCCAACAATCACAACGTATATTACATTGACTGTCTTGATCCCTACTCAGACGAGATGAGACAAAGATACGGTAAAACTCCCCGGCGGCATCCGTACGGCCACGGTCGTTTTTTCCGTACGGTAATTGACAAACCTGCCGCACTGGCGAATGTGCCCAGAAACTATTGCCGCTATGGGGTCGATCCCGATATTTTTCGCAACCGCCTTTTACAACTTCCAAAAATAGACATGGTGCTGATTACCTCGATGATGACATACTGGTATCCCGGCGTATTTGAGGCCATCAGAATCATCAGGGAAACTATTGACGCAACTCCGATAGTACTTGGCGGTAAGTATGCGTCTTTGTGCCGTGATCATGCCCTTCTCTATTCCGGCGCAGACCATGTAATTACCGGTCGCGGGGAAAAACAAGTCCTGACATTACTGCGGAACTTGTTTGATATCATCCCCTGCTTTGACCCTGATGAGGAAAACCTCGATGCCCTGCCCTACCCGGCCTTTGACCTGATCGGCACAATCGATCAGGTTCCCGTCACCACGTCGGTGGGCTGCCCTTACAGATGCAGTTATTGCGTATCGCACCTTTTGCAAAGAAAGTTTTTAAGGCGCAACCCGCTTAGGGTGACCGATGAAATCGAATACTGGCACAGGCGTTTCGGAGTGACTGATTTCAGCTTTTATGACGACGCTCTCCTGGTCGATGCCCAAAACATGATTCTACCCCTGCTGTCCGAAATCAAAAAGCGGAGGTTATCATGCCGTTTTCACTGCCCCAACGGCCTTCACTTAAGGGAGATCGACGACCATCTGAGCAGATCTCTCTATGAATCCGGTTTCAAAACCATCCGCTTCGGCTTTGAAACAGCTGACTTCCGTCTGCAGAAAGAAACAGGAGGGAAAGTACGAAATGAAGAGCTGATGCGTGCGGTTGCGGCACTAAAAAAAGCAGGTTATGGAACCGAGGATATCGGCGTTTACCTGCTATGCGGAATTCCCGGACAAAAAACGGCGGATGTTTCGCAAACTATTGATTTCGTGCTGGAATGCGGAGCAAAACCTGTCTTGACGGAATATTCGCCGATTCCCGGAACAAAAATGTGGGATGCGGCATTGGCCTGTTCGCCATTTGACATTCGCCATGAACCTCTATATCATAATAATTCTCTTTTGAGCTGCCAAAACGATGACTTTACTTACGAGGCTTACAAAAACCTCAAGGCCAGGCTCAAAGCGATTTAACAATCAGGAATAAGAGTCCAGGATGATTACCATAATTAAAGCCATCGCCGTTCTTTTGCTGTCTGTATTTTTTTTAGTCATCGGCGTCAATCTTCTGATCGGATCATTCAAACTGACAAATCCCATAGAATTTGTCATGACATTGTTTTCCGCAAGCTTTATCATACTTTTTTGCCTGGTCGGCATTCTCTATGCATTATTTCGTTTTTTTCCGAAAAAGTCACAAAGTGAGGTTGATCATGCGGATTACAAATAAGCTGATCCCGGTTCTGGCGATACTTGTTTTATCCTTATGGCTGACTCCCGCGCGTGCGGCAGATCTGGAAAAACGTGTTGTCAAGGCCCGGCTGGACAATGGGCTGACCGTCCTGATGCTTGAGCGGAAATTCAGCCCGACCGTGTCTTTGTATATACGTTACCGCGTCGGTGCTGTGGATGAGACAAAAGGTCAAACCGGATCCGCCCATTTTCTAGAACATATGATGTTCAAAGGTACAACAACAATCGGGACAAAAGATTTTCAAAAAGAAAAGAAAATTTTGGCGCTTATCGCGGATACCGGAACCGCGCTTGACCACGAAAGAATGAAAGCAGATAAAGCAGACCAGGACAAAATTGAGAAGCTTGCCGCAAAACTGAAAATGCTTCAGCAAGAGCATCGCCTTTATTACTCATCAAATGAAATAGACCGTCTTTATACTGAAAACGGCGCCTCCGGTATGAATGCGTCCACCGGGCAGGATATCACCAGTTACTACGTTGACCTGCCCGCCAATAAGATTGAGCTTTGGGCACGCATCGAGTCGGACCGCCTGATGAATCCGGTTTTCCGTGAGTTCTACACGGAACGGGATGTGGTTATGGAAGAGAAAAGGCAAAGAACCCAAACCAGCCCGGAGGGCAAGCTCTATGAGGCATTCATGAACGAGGCCTACAAAGTCCACCCCTACGGCATGCCTGTTTTAGGAACTACCGAAGACATCGCCTACATGAACCAAGATGCGCTTCGGCAGATCCATGAAAAATATCTGAATCCCCAAAACATTGTCATCGCCGTAGTCGGCGACATCGATACCCGTACAACGCTTAAACTTATCGGCCGATACTTTGGGCAACTACCCAAAAAGCAGGCGACGACTCCGGAAATAACTCCGGAACCGCCGCAAAAGGAAGAACGAATGATCGAAGTTGAATTTGACGCCAATCCTTCACTGATTGTCGGTTATCACAAACCTGCGCCGCCGGCCTTCGATGATTACGTCTTTGATGTACTGGAAACAATCCTGACAAACGGCCGCACCAGCCGCTTGTATTCCAGTCTTGTCGTCACCCGACGGCTTGCCGACTCTATCATGGCCTACAACGGTATTCCGGCTTCACGCTACCCAAACCTGTTTGCAATTTTTGCCGCCCCGCGTCACCCCCATTCCTGCGACGAACTCCTGCAGAGCTTATATGATGAAATCGAAAATCTGAAGATTAAACAGATCCCCGACGAGGAATTAGCCAAGGCCAAAAACCAGATAAAAATGGGTTACCTGAAAAGCCTCGATTCCAATTCCACACTTGCCTCGCTGCTCTCCTATTACGAACTACTCATGGGTGATTACCGATACTTTTCGGGCTATACACAACAAATCGACAAGGTAAGTGCCTCTGATCTTCAGCAGGCGGCAATCAGATATCTGACAGACAAGAACCGCACCGTGGCCGTTTTGAAGAAAAAAGCGGCGCCGACAAATGCCCCGGTGATTGAAAATGAGAATTAAAACATTCTATAATTTGTTAATTGCCCTGCCGTTGATCTTTTTGTGTGCCTTATTGCCTGCGTCGGCACAAGCACGTGAAGTGCCTGTACCGCCCGACAAAATCAAATATCCCCCTCTTGAATTCAACTTGCAACAGGCCGAAAGGATCGCACTGCCCAACGGCATTGTCTTATTTTACATACCCGATCCTGAACTGCCGCTGGTTTCCATATCCATCATAATGAGAGCCGGTTCAGTATATGACCCGCCGGGCAAGGAGGGGCTGGCCGGGCTCACCGCATATTTGTTAAGAACAGGCGGGACGACGGACATAAACAGTGATGACTTGGACCGGCGTCTCGATTATCTGGCCGTCTCCCCCTCTATTTCCGCCTCCTCGGACAGTGCGTCTGTTTATTTTTCTTTTCTCAAATCAGATATGGATGAGTGTCTGTCATTGCTGGCGGAAATGATGTTCAAACCTGCATTTGAAGAAGGAAAAGTTCAACTTGCCCTTTCACAGAAGCTCGAAGATTTAAGACGCATCGGAGACAATCCGCAACGCCTGGCCTTCCGGGAATTTTACCGCCTCCTCTATCCCGATGATCCGCGCGGCCGTTACTCCACACCTGACTCCGTCAAAAATATCTCTCGTACAGACTTGAGCGCCTTTCATAGCGAATACTATTTCCCTGCCAACATGCTTGTGGCTGTCTCGGGCGACCTTTCCCGTGAAGAAGCAATCGACGCAATTAAAAAGTATTTCGGCAACAATAAAACCGCACTCGGGCCCGTCGCCCCCGCACCGACGCCTGCAAAATTGGCCACCGGAGTATTTTTTATCAATAAAACTCTCACTCAGGCCACATTTGTCAACGGCGAACTTGCTCCTGATCAAAATGACTCTGATTTCTATGCTTTTTCCATTTTAGATTTCATCATCGGCAGCGGGGGATTCCCTTCCCGGATTTTCAGCGCCGTACGTAATAATGAAGGGCTGGCCTACAGTGCCGGCAGTTTTTACAGTGCCAGTTACGGTTATGGTATTTTCGGCACCTACGCTGTCACCAAAACAGCATCGACTTTCCGTGCCGTCACTTTGATCAATGATATCCTGCACGATGCGGCTTCAGGCTCGATCACTCACGATGAACTCCAATGGGCGAAAAACTCCATTCTCAATGCTTTTATTTTTTCTTTTGAAACTCCTCACGGGATCACCGCCCGGCAGATGGCCATCGAGTTTGAAAAACTTCCTGCCGATTATCTCATCAGTTACCGTAAAAATATTGAAAAAGTGACACTGGCCGATTTAAAGCATGTTGCCCGAAAGTATCTGAATAAAGATAAAAGACTGACGCTGATTCTCGGTGACACCAAAAAATTCGGGACCCTGCCCGACGGTTGGGGAGAACCTGTTTTTGTCAAGACATTATCAGAGGATGAAAATTGATGAACGACACCTTTCAAAGACTTGTACAGAGAATAGACTCCTACCGCGACGCCATGATTGAAATGCAAAAAGAACTGACGGCGATTCCTGCCGTCGGGCCGGCCAATGACGGCGACGGAGAGATGCTCAAGGCCAGGGCGTTGAAAAATCTGCTGATGCAACTAGGGTTTTCTTCTTTCAGACATTTTGACGCGCCGGATGAAACTGTAACAGGCGGTCTACGCCCAAATTTTCTGACTTCCCTTGCAGGGAAAGATCAGTCCCGCCGCATCTGGATCATTACTCATCTTGATATTGTGCCGCCCGGCGAGATCAAACTCTGGAGTGCCGATCCATACCAGGCATATGTGAAAAATAACCGAATTTACGGACGTGGCACGGAAGACAACCAGCAGGATATGCTAGCATCGATTTTTGCCGCCAGGGCGTTTATTGATGAAGGAATTACCCCTGTACATCCCCTGAACCTTTTCTTTGTCGCGGACGAGGAAACTTCAGGCGCAAAAGGTCTCTACCACGTACTGGATTTACCGGAAAAAATCTTCCATGCCAATGATCTGATTGTGGTCCCGGATTCGGGAAATGCCGAAGGATCGCTCATTGAAATTGCAGAAAAAGGCATCCTCTGGCTGGGTTTTAAAACAACAGGGAAACAATGTCACGGCAGCAAGCCCCAACTGGGTATCAACGCGTTTTCTGCCGCCTCCCATCTGGTCACCAGGCTGGCAAAACTGCGTGAAATTTTCAGCGCCTCCGACCCGCTTTTTGATCCGCCGCAAAGCACATTCGAGCCCACCAAAAAAGAAGCTAATGTAGGCAATATCAATACCATTCCCGGTGAAGACATGTTTTATATGGATTGCCGGATACTGCCGTGCTATAACCTGTCGGAAGTTCTTGGCGCGGTCAGTGAAATAACGAAAGAAGTGGAAAAACAATTTTCCGTCAAGATCGAAATCTTGCACCATCAGTATGTTGAACCTGCTCCTCCCACTCCTTCAGATGCCCCTGTAGTTATTGCTCTGGAACACGCAATTGAAAAGGTCTATGGTCTGAAGGCCTTTGCCGGCGGTGTGGGTGCCGGAACAGTCGCCGCGTATCTGCGCAAAAGAGGCTATCCGGTCGCCGTCTGGTCGAAAACAGAGATGAACGCCCATCAGCCGGATGAAAACTGCCTGATTGACAATATGCTGGGCAATGCGAAAGTATTCGCCTGCCTGTTTTTACATGGATAATTGATATTGCAATCGGCACGTCCAAGTGCTAGAAAAACCGACTGTTGACCGAAGCGAGGCTTTGCCCGTTGCACAGCTTCGAAACCAGTTTAAATTTGGCCAGATCAACATCTCCAGGCGGACATTTTTTTGAGTAAGCCGGTTCAAAATTCACGTTCGGAAAAGGTTTCATTTGCCGACCAGAATTTATTGAAATATCTTTGCGGTGAGCATGACAGGAATATCAGGCTGATTGAAAAGCTTGAGCCGGTCAAGATAAAACCGTGGGGTGATCACCTCACCTTGACGGGTGAGGAAGCGGCCGTTGCCAAAGTTTTAAGTTTGGTCACTCAGTTGTATTCGATTATGGAAAAGGGATGGCAAATGCATATCTCCGATATCGAATACGCCCACCGGATTCTCAGCGAAGACATCAACTATGATCTGGCGCGGATTTTCATGGACACGGTTTTCATCTCTTCCAAAAAAAGGATGATTACCCCTAAGAGCATCGTGCAACGTCACTATATCGATGCCATGCGGCATGCCGACATGGTTATGGCCATCGGACCGGCCGGTACGGGAAAAACCTATCTGGCCATGGCGATGGCCGTTTCCGCCCTGCTGGAGAAGAAAGTCCAGCGAATTATCCTGACCAGACCGGCGGTGGAAGCAGGCGAACGCCTTGGCTTCCTGCCGGGAGACCTGGCCGAAAAGGTAAACCCATATTTGCGCCCCTTGTATGACGCTCTTTATGACATGGTGGATATGGAAAAAGCCGCCTCACTGATCAATAAGGGACTGATCGAAGTAGCACCTCTGGCTTTTATGCGTGGCCGGACGCTCAATGATTCATTCATCATTCTTGACGAAGCTCAGAACACAACTCCGGAACAGATGAAAATGTTTCTGACCCGCCTAGGATTCAATTCCAAAGCCGTGGTCACAGGAGACATCACGCAAATCGATCTTCCGGCGGACAAATCATCAGGACTCGTGCAGGCAAGCAGGATCCTCAAGAAAATAAGCTCGGTCCGGATCGTCAATTTTTCGCAGTTGGATGTCGTGCGTCACCCTCTGGTCGCTGAGATTATCTGTGCCTATGCCGACTGGGACTCCGAAAATAAAACGGAAAAAAAGAAATGAACGTTTTGCAAAAAATAGAAGATAAATTTTCCCCACGATGGGAAGAAGCGTCGGATAAAATCAGTGACTTCTTCAATTTTCTGAAAAACATTACTTTTCAGCGCTGGGCTATTGCTATTTTTCTTTGTGTAGGGCTGACCTTCATTCTCGCTCCCCGTATTTACAAAACCTCTCCGGAATACCGTCACGGCATGATTGCCCCGGAAAACATCAAAGCTGATCGCGATTTCCTGGTTGAAGACGTAAACTCCACACAGCAAAAAAGGGCGGAGGCGATGGCCGAAGTGCGTGCTGTTTATGATTTCGACGCCGAAATGCCCATAACCATCAGCACAAAACTCAATGAAGCATTTTCCGACCTAGGCGCAAACCGGGGCACAGAGGTTGGAATCGCGCTTTTGGAAAAGTCACTGGGCGTCGCCCTTTCGCCTCAGGAGGCAGCATTCCTTACCTTCGGGCATTATAAAACAGACCTGCCCGAAAAGCTCTCCCGTGTGCTTTTTTCCTTTTATGGAGACAAGCTGATCACGCAGGTAAACTTTCAGCCCAATGAGCATCACAGAGGAATTACCATCGTCAACGGGATTACCCGTGCAGAAGAAACTCTCAAGGACGTTTCTTCCGTCATCCAGCTCAAAGACAGGGGGGTGGACCGGCTCCTGGAAAAGCAAATCGCTGCTGTTTTCAAAAATGATTCCTCCGATACCAGAAAGTTTGCCTTTTCGCTCCTGAGAAAGCTTCTTGAGCCTAACCTGACGACGAACCAGCATGAAACAGAAAAGAGGAAAATGTCTGCCGCCGAGGAAGTCAAACCGGTTTATTTTCAGGTGCAAAAAAATGAGATGATCGTCCGGGAAGGGGAAAAAATAGGCTACCCGGAGTTGGCCAAGCTCAACGCTTTTCATAAAACGAAGGCGGAAAATCAAATGTCCGCCATGATGATCACCGCCGGGATTTTCCTGACGACTCTGTTTTTGACTTTGCTCCTTTACTTTTGGAGAACGCGAAACTGGCTGAAAACCCCCGCCCGTTCCAACGCAGATTTTTTTGTTTTTGCCCTTGTTGCTCTGTTGCAGATATTCCTGATTAAGGCGGGGATGTTCATCGCAACCGCCGTAAATCAGGCTTTCCCCTTTATTCCCACCGACGCCTGTTATTATGCAGTGCCCTTTGCCTGCGGAGCCATGATTATGGCTGTGCTCATTAACCGCAATCTGGCCATGATCATGAGCATTTTTATCGCCTTTCTCAACAGTCTTCTGTTTGATGAAAATATCGTCTATCCTCTTTTCGGTTTTCTCGGTTCCGTAGCGGCTTCGTATCATATTGTAAAAAGTCATCAGCGCTCCATGTTTTTGAAAGTCGGCCTTTTTCTGAGTCTGATCAATATGGGGGCCATCGTCTCCTTGAACCTTCTGGCAGGGCAGCTTTTCGACGACCTCGTCATCAGACTGGCTCTGGGTATTTTAGGGGGCGTTGTCACCGGCGTACTTGTGGCCGGTATCACTCCGGTTTTTGAAAGTGTTTTCGGATTTATCACCGATATCAAATTGCTTGAGCTGGCCAATCTCAATCAACCCCTTTTTCAGCGCATGATCATCGAGGCGCCGGGAACATACCATCACAGTATCGTCGTGGCTTCACTGGTGGAATCAGCGGCCGAAGCTATCGGCGCTAACGCGCTCCTGGCCAAGGTCAGCGCTTATTACCACGATATCGGCAAACTGGCCAAACCTCACTATTTCATAGAAAATCAGTTGGGCTATGAAAACCGTCATGACAAGCTCTCACCGAAGATGAGCTCACTAGTCATTATTTCCCACGTCAAAGAGGGCTGTGAGCTGGCGGCTAAGGTAAAGCTCGGCCGTCCGATCATCAACATCATCCGCGAGCATCACGGAACGAGTCTGGTGAGCTATTTTTATGATAAGGCTAAAAAAGATAAAGACGAATCGATACGTTCACTGACGGAAAACGATTTCCGTTATCCCGGACCAAAGCCTCAAACCAAAGAAGCGGGTCTTGTCATGCTTGGCGACATCATTGAAGCCTCCTCGCGCTCCCTGACCAACCCCACACCGGCAAGAATCAAATCACTGGTACGTGAGCGCATCGAACGCGTCTATATGGACGGACAGCTCGACGATTGCGAATTAACTCTTAAGAACCTCAACACGATCGCGGATACCTTTACACGAATACTGACCGGCATTTTCCATCACCGTGTAGAATACCCGGAAACGATGGCAAAAGACACCAACGGCAAAAAAGAATCAAATGAAAATTCTCATCGCAAATCAGCAGAAGTTAATTAAGATTGACCGCCGCAAAATCCGTCAGGTAATGACCCGGCTGATGAAAGCGACCGACTGCGTCAGCGCGGAAATCAGCATCACTTTCGTCGATGACGCGGCAATCCGGATTCTCAACAGAGAATACCTCAAGCGTGACAAGCCTACCAATGTTCTGTCTTTTTCCCTGCAGGAAGGAGAATACGGCGACATAAATGCAGGACTACTGGGGGATATTATCATCTCGGCCGAGACGGCTCTCCGGGACGCACTGCGGGGTGGTCTGACCTTCGAAGAGGAAATTATTTTCCTGCTGATTCACGGCTTTCTGCATCTGACCGGGTACAATCACGAAAACACATCGCGGGCAAATGCATCGAGAATGAGACAAAAAGAAAAAGAACTTTTCCGCCTTTTGGCTGTCACTGACTGAACATCATCGACGAAAATAATTATCAAATCATGAAGGAAGTTTGGGAGAGATATTTATCTTCTGTCTAACTTCAACATCATCCCGTAATTAGCAAGTTAGCCCAAAACAAAGCTCCGTCCAGTGGAGTGGGTAGCTATCCGTTCCGTTTTCCGTCCGTGGAAGATTTACCGGTTTCCAGGCAAGGGATTTTTAGTTTAACCCCTGATTGCACAACATCCGACTTCAAATTGTTCATCTTCCTTAATGTTTCCACGGAAACATCAAAACGTTTCGATATTTGCCATAAAGTATCCCCGGAACGCACCAGATATGTTCCGGTTTCTTTTCCGCCGGCACAGCAGGATGCTTTTACCGCGGGAGCGTTCGAAACAGCACCTTGTCTTCTTTGGGCAACTCCTCCTCGTACCGGTATACGGATCGTCTGTCCTGCACGAATAACGTTATTTTTTCCCAGTCTGTTGGCGATACTGATGTCTCTTACCGTTACAGAATATTTCCTGGCGATTGTTGATACGGTATCTCCGGGACGCACGCGGTAATTTATGAAATTTTTCTGAGCATAACGGACCACGGGCTTGGCGATTTGTGGAATATCGTCATAAACCAGATTGAATTTTTCGAGCGACCCTTGCGGGATTCTCATGAGATATTCCCTGTCCGGCGTTGTTTTATGCCGCAACTCGGCATTTAAGATATTCATTGTCTCTTCCGATATTTCCAGCATTGAGGCAATGTCGGAAAGCTTCATAATTTTATTGACACTGACCGTCTCGTAACGAAGAGGCTGCTGGAAGGGGCCGTTGAGGTCAAAACCATATTTGGCCGGATCTTTAATGATGTGCAAAGTAGCCAGGAAGCGCGGGACATAACGTGACGTTTCATTGGGCAACTGATAATACAGATCCCAAAACCGGTCGAAATGGTTGATATGCTGCCTGGCAATAACGCGCAGCACCCTGCCCTCTCCGCAGTTGTATGCGGCAAGCACCGTAAGCCAGTCTCCGAACATGGCATGAAGTTCTTTTAAATAGGCAATGGCGGCCTGCGTAGATTTTAAAATATCCATTCTTTCGTCGACCCACTCATCGCGGGTCAATCCGAATTTATAACCGGTCGAGGGAATAAATTGCCACAGACCAAGAGCTCTGGCGCGAGATAAGGCGACCACTTTAAAGCCGCTTTCCACCAGCGGCAGCCAGAACAATTCTTCCGGCAGGCCTGCCTTATTCAGTTCGGCCATGATCATTTCTCTGTACTGCCACGAACGCTGGTATGATGCGATAAAAAATTCCCTTTCCGGTCCTTGAAAGGAACGGATTTCCTTTTGAACATCTGCATTCAGTAAATGGGGAATTTCACTTGCTGTGCCGTTTACACTGATTGTCTGAGAAGAAGAATATATGGCCAGGAGGCGGCGGGCAATGAGCAGGCGCAGATCATCTTTTTGCCGTGCTGATTCCGTATCCCCGTTGGTATCAAGCACCAACCTGTAGGCAGCATCCAGTGTTTCAATTGCTACTTCAATGTCGCCTCTTTTCCAGGATTCGTCTGCCTCCTCAATCATGGCCAACGCTTTTTCCGTCAGGTCCTGACATTCTTCGTCCGCTTCTTCCTGGGTTTCCGTGTCGGTATTCTGGCGCGGCTCGGCGACGCTCACCGTGACACTTTTCTCTTTCGCCAAAGACCCGGCAGATGCCGGAGACTCTTTTACCGGTTCTTGTTTTTGCGTTTCCATCGATACAGCCGGCAGCTGTTGCTTCTGCTCATGAGGTGCCCCCTTCAGCGATTCACCACCTGCACAACCGGCTATAAGAAACAACACGACAAAGAATTTGACTAAAGTGATAATCGGCACTTTCGAATACATCTTCAACTCCCACTATTTCCGGTAATAATTACTTTCCCTGCAATCAGCCTGCACAAGCCATCGGCGCACGAGCTTTCTTTGATCTGCTCTTTTCTTTTGACCGGTGTTTATAACACAGATCACTGCTTTAGCAAAACAAATTTACCTATCGGTATTTTGACCATCCGGCTTATCTTCACAGCTGGCCGGTGCTCATCAGATAGGCATGAATAAACTCATCTATTTCTCCGTCCAGAACTTTTTGGGCATTGCCCGTTTCCAGATTAGTCCGGTGATCCTTCACCATCTTATAGGGGTGGAGTATGTATGAACGAATCTGGCTGCCCCAGGCAATCTCTTTTTTTTGTTTATTTTCTTCATCGATTTTTTCGTTTTTCTGCTGAAGCTCTCTTTCATAAAGGCGTGACTTGAGATATTTCATGGCCATGGCTTTGTTCTTGTGCTGAGACCTTTCGTTCTGGCATTGAACCACGATGCCGGTCGGTAAGTGAGTGATGCGTACCGCAGAATCTGTTTTATTGACATGTTGGCCGCCTTTTCCACCGGCACGATAAGTGTCTATTCTCAGATCGTCCTCATTGATTTCGATTTTGATGTCATCATCGGCTTCGGGATAAACGAACACGGAAGCGAAAGAGGTGTGCCGCCTGCCCGCGGCATCAAACGGAGAAATCCTCACCAGTCGGTGTATGCCGCTTTCCGCCTTGGCGTAACCGTATGCGTAGTCGCCCTCCAGAGTGAAGGTGACGTTCTTCACTCCCGCCTCGTCACCGGCAAGATAGTCGATAATGGATGTTCTAAAATTTCTCTTTTCCGCCCAGCGCAAATACATACGCATTAGTATTTCGACCCAGTCCTGAGCTTCCGTGCCCCCTGCGCCGGCATGTATGGCAACGATGGCATTCATCGGATCCTGCTCTTCGGAGAGCATCATCTTCAGCTCGTCCTGTCTTACTTGCGAGGACAGTTCTTCAAGCTCATGCACAAGATCGCTGATGACCTGTTCATCATCTTCTTCCGCAGCCAGAAGCCATAAATTCTCCGCGTCTGCTATTTGCTTTTGATACTTTTTCCAGTTGTTGTATGAGTCGGATAATCTCGTCTGCTGTTGCAGCACAAGACGCGCATTTTCCGGATTGTCCCAGAAGTCGTTCCTCGTGGACAATGCCTCGAGGTCTTTTATTTTTAATTCAAGCTCACCAACGTCAAAGGCATTCCCCAAGATGATGAATTCTTTTTTTCAGATCGCTGATATTATCCTCAATGTTTTCGGCGAACATGTTTTATCCTCCAGATCAGATTTAAAACAAAAAACAATGCCACGGCTATAAAGCTCAGCCAGACCGGCCATTCACCGTATCGTGCGTAAAAAGACGGCACATCAATATAGCTGATTTTACCATGAACTACGTCTTTTTTGAATATATCTGTGTGGCCGATAATTTTTCCGCAGGGATCGATAATCGCAGTGACACCTGTATTTGCGGCGCGCACAAGATAGAGCCTTGTCTCCACCGCACGGAAAGTTGCCATGGAAAGATGCTGATAGGGTGCAGAGGTTTTACCGAACCAAGCGTCATTGGTAATGTTGACCAACAGTGTTGCGCCATTGTTTTTGTATGCCCGGCCCGCCTGTGCCAGAATACCTTCATAGCAGATGAGCACCCCAATTTTTTCCTTGCCCATTTCCAACGGATAGTAGCCGGATCCCCGGCCGAAATCACCGATCCCCGCCGCAAGAGAACTGATGAAGGGAAAGACGTTCCGAAGCGGAACATATTCGCCGTATGGCACAAGATGAACCTTATCGTATCTCCCCCGAATTGAACCGTCTGGCGACAGCAAATAGGCGCTGTTGAAATAATCTTTTCGTTTTTGGGGATTGTAACTCACCGCACCCAGTACAAGCCATTTGCCGGCCGCGGCAGCGACTCTCTGCACGCGCCGCCTCATGATACTTTCCATCTCGAAGTTAAATGGCACTGCCGTTTCCGGCCAGATGATCAATCCTTCTTTACCGGGATCCCCCTTAAGTGACAAAGCTTCATAAATGTCAATTGTCTCTTGCTGATAATTCGGACTCCATTTTACAGACTGATCGATATTCCCCTGTACCAGCGAAACATTTACCTGCGTCGTGTTTTTGATTGCCTCCTTCACCTGCCCGACACGGACAAAACCATACACATATACTGCCGCCACGATTAAACAAACACAGGCGGTCAGGACAATTGATCTTTTCGATCTCTCGCCCAGCAGACGAAAAATAGACACATTGAACAAAACGATCAAAAAAGACAGGCCGGCGACGCCTGTAATATCGGCAAGCTGAATTAAGTAAAAATTATTGAATTGCGAGTAGCCGAGGTTTTCCCAGGGGAAACCGGTAATGACCGTTGATTTAAGGTGTTCCGTTGCCAGCCATAAAAAAGGTGCCGAAATAAAAACAGGGATTTTGTCTCGTAAAAAAACAAGTCCGGCCGCGAACAGACCAAGGTAAACACTCAGATAGGCGACCAGAAGGAGCATGCAGGCAATGCCCAGATAAACGGGCATTCTTCCGTAATTAACGACCACATAGACAATCCAGTACAAGGTTCCCACATAGGCAACGCATCCTGTTAGCCAGCCCAGAAAAAAAGCATTTTTCACCGTGGAAGCATCGCGTAAAGCGGCAAACAGAGGTAGCAACGCAACCCATGCGATGATGCCCAAGCCAAATTTCGGGAATGATAAAAACAGCAAAACGCCGCTGATAAGCGACATAAAGATGGCTTTGCTTGCTGAGCTTGCCGGACTTGGGCTATCGGACCGTATCGTTTTTTTCATTTTTATTTATTTTTAATTTCACTTTTTTAATACTGCGCTCATCTGCTTTGATGATGTTGATTTCCATACCGCCGATTTCAAAGTTTTCGCCCTGATGGGGAATTCTTTTAATGGCATTGAGAATCAGTCCTCCAATCGTTTCATAGCGTCCCTTTTCCAGATCTATACCAAGGCGTTCTTCAATTTCGTCAATCGGTGCGCGTCCGTCCGCGATTATGGACCCGTCTGTCATCCTGACGATCCCTTCTTCTGAGGAGCTTCCCTGTTTGTCATCATGGAGATCTCCGACGATGGTCTCCAGCAAATCCTCAAGCGTGACCAGGCCGGAAGTGCCGCCGTATTCATCGATGACCACCGCCATGCGTCTGCGGTTTGTTTTAAATTCATACAGAAGCATATGGGCATTTTTTGTTTCCGGTATGTAATATGGCCTGGTCAGGTTAGCGGCTATATCGGCGACTGTGATACTCCGCGGCGCTATTTTAAGCAGATCCTTGACATTGAGTATGCCGATGATATTGTCCACTGTCTTGCGGCACACCGGCAGACGCGTATAGCCGCCCGTTACAATATCCTTGTGTATTTCTTCAAGGGGATCTTCTATGTTTACTGAGACGATATCCGTGCGGGGGATCATGATTTCGCGAACCAGCATTGAAGAAAAATCGAGAATATTTTCAATCATTTCATACGATGCATCATCCCATGCGCCCAGCTTTCTTCCTTTTTCCAGGATCGCCATGATTTCCCGTCGGGCGGATACGGCACTGCCGCCCGAAAGTATTTTGTTTATTCTTTCAAATATACCCATCTGTCGTCAGTTTCAGGTTGCTTTTGCTTGTCTGGCCGTAAGCATTGATGGATTGAGCCTTTACCGAGTGATCCTTTGACGATCTGCAAGAAAATGCCCTGAAATCCCGCCCGCTGTTTCGTCGGTTTTTCCCCGTTGTGGATACTTTGTGCTTCTTTTTTTCAGATCAGTAAAAGCCAAAAAAGGGGAGCCGCCCGAGGCTGACTCCCCTTGATTTCCTGGCGGGGCCGATGGGACTTGAACCCACGCCCTCCGGCGTGACAGGCCGGCGTTATAACCAACTTAACTACGACCCCGAAAATCATTATATTACTTATATGTTGTCTTTTTCTGGTAGGCGGGACAGGGCTCGAACCTGTGACATCCACGGTGTAAGCGTGGCGCTCTTCCAGCTGAGCTACCCGCCCGCATGCTCAAAAAAAGCTGCAAGGCTTCTAGCAACAATAATATTTCTTGTCAAGTTGTAATCTTCAAAAACCTCCTTTAATTAAGAGGCGCAGCGCTCGCCTGCATTTCACCGGCCAGCAGATTGCCAAAGGTATCCTCGTCTTTGACAAAGGCGATATCCAGCACTTCATCTATGTGTTCAACAAAAACGATTTTCAGGGCTTTTTTTACGTTTTGCGGCACTTCGGCCAGATCCTTTTCGTTGTCTTTCGGAATTACAACTGTTTTTAAATTACCACGATGAGCCGCCAGGATTTTTTCCTTCAGTCCGCCGATGGGCAAAACCCTTCCCCTGAGCGTAATTTCTCCGGTCATGGCCAGATCGGCACGTACTTTTTTCTTCATCAGCACCGACGCGATCGAGGTCGCCATCGCGATGCCGGCTGACGGCCCATCTTTGGGAATCGCCCCTTCCGGCACGTGAATGTGTATATCGATTTTCTTGTAGAAGTTTTTTGCCAGCCCGAAACGTTCGGCCCGCGCCCTGATATAAGTCAGTGCCGCCTGCACGGATTCCTGCATGACATCGCCTAACTTGCCGGTCATCACCATCCGGCCTGTTCCTTCCATAACGGATGCTTCAATGGCCAGAAGCTCACCGCCGATTTCCGTCCAGGCCAACCCTGTTGTCAGGCCAATCTGGTTTTTCTCTTCCGTTTCGCCGTGGCGGAACTTCGGCACGCCTAAATATTTAGGGATGCCTTTGGAGGTGACGATGACTTTTTTGGTCAGCCCGTCACTGACAATTTCCCTGGCGACTTTACGACAAACGGAGGCGATTTCCCGCTCCAGATTACGAACGCCGGCTTCTCTTGTGTACTGACGGATAATACGCAGAAGCGCCCCGTTGGTGAACTCAATATTTTCCGCGTTAAGGCCGTTTGCCTCCATTTCTTTCTTCACAAGAAATTTCCTGGCGATCTGCATTTTTTCCTGCTCCGTGTAGCCGGCAATACGGATCACTTCCATCCTGTCCTGAAGGGGTGCGGGTATGGTCTGCAAAACATTGGCCGTTGTGATAAACATAATATCCGACAAATCGTAATCAACATCGAGATAGTTGTCGTTAAAGGCGACATTCTGCTCAGGATCCAGTACTTCCAGAAGCGCGGACGAGGGATCGCCGCGGAAATCGGAGCTCAATTTATCCACTTCATCGAGGCAAAAGACGGGGTTTTTTGATCCTGCTTTTTTTAACGACTGGATTATTTTGCCGGGCATCGCACCAATATAAGTCCGGCGATGACCGCGAATTTCAGCCTCGTCGCGTACTCCTCCCAGGGAAATGCGCACAAACTTACGATTTGTGGCTCTGGCCACCGATCTGGCAATGGATGTTTTGCCGACGCCGGGCGGCCCCACCAGGCATAAAATCGGCCCTTTGTTCTTTTTAACAAGCGCCTGAACGGCCAGGTACTCAATGATGCGCTCTTTGACTTTTTTCAGCCCGTAATGATCTTCGTCAAGGATATTTTCTGATTCTTTCAAAGTGTAGTGATTTTCCGTCGCTTCCGACCAGGGCATGCCCAGAAGCCAGTCGATATAGTTACGGACAACCGTAGCCTCCGCCGACATCGGCGACATCATCTGTAGTTTTTTTATTTCCTGGCGGACTTTCTTATGAGCCTCCTCGGAGAGTTTCTTTTGTTTGAGGCGTTTTTCCAGTTCGGCTATTTCATTTTTAAAATCATCCTTTTCGCCCATTTCTTTTTGAATGGCGCGCATCTGCTCATTGAGATAATAGTCCTTCTGGGTTTTTTCCATCTGCTTTTTAACACGTCGCTTGATTTTTTCCTCAACCTGAAGAATCTCTATCTCAGAGAGCATCAGCGAATAGATCGCTTCGAGCCGTTCACCAATGTTGTAGATCTCAATAATCTTCTGCTTGTCTTCGAGCTTCACATTCAGATGGGTGACAACAACGTCGGCAAGCTTTGAGGGATCATCAATGGCGACAATTGTTCCCATCATTTCCACATGGACTTTCTTACTGAGTTTCAGATAAAGTTCGAAAGATTCCTTGATGCTGCGCATTAAAGCCTCTTTGCGCACATCGGTCGGATCGTCGTCGATATCTTCGATCTCTTCCGCCTTCACCAGAAAGTAATCGTCGTTTCTCAGATATTCCCTGATAACACCGCGGGATTTTCCTTCCACCAGCACCTTTACCGTCCCGTCGGGCAGGCGCAAAAGCTGGATAATCATGCCGATGGTCCCGACACGATAAATGTCCTCTTCTGCCGGATCGTCTTTTTTCGCGTTTTTCTGTGCCACCATGAAGATGCCTTTTTCATGCTTCATGGCGGATTCCAATGCGGCGATTGATTTTTCACGGCCGACAAACAAAGGCACGATCATATGTGGGAATACAACCACATCCCTCAGGGGTAAAAGAGGAATGATGTTTGTTTTGCCCTGATTGTCTTCGTAATATTCTTCGCTCATTAAACCTTCCTGCTACTTTTAGTTATGATGCGGACGCGCTTTTCGTGTCGTATATTAAAATTGGTTTTTCCTTGTTCAAAACAACTTCCTCGCTGATTACACATTCCTTGATTCCCCGTTGCGAAGGTATGTCGTACATAACTTCGAGCATCGTGTTTTCCAAAATAGATCTCAGGCCTCGCGCGCCGGACTTGCGTTCGAGGGACTGTTTGGCAACGCATCTGATCGCACCGTCGGTGAACTTGAGCTTTACATTTTCGAGCTCGAATAATTTTTTGTACTGCTTGATGATCGAGTCTTTCGGCTCCATCAAAATACGCACCAGAGCGTCCTCGTCGAGGTCATCGAGCGTGGAAATGACATGCAGACGCCCGATAAATTCCGGAATAAGACCGAATTTCAGCAGGTCTTCCGAACGAACCTCCGCCAGAAGCTCGCCGATTCTTCTTTCTTTCTTGCTTTTAATTTCCGCGCCAAACCCCATTGTATTCAGGCCGATTCTCCGGGAAATGATATTTTCCAGATCATTGAAAGCCCCTCCACATATGAAGAGGATATTTGTTGTATCGACCTGAATAAATTCCTGCTGCGGGTGCTTACGGCCGCCCTTGGGAGGAATATTGGCCATTGTCCCTTCCATAATTTTCAGCAAGGCCTGCTGGACCCCCTCCCCGGAAACATCTCTTGTAATGGAGGGATTCCCTGATTTTTTCGCGATCTTGTCTATTTCGTCGATATAAACGATGCCCTTCGAGGCACGCACCACGTCGTAATCGGCGTTTTGCAGAAGACTTAAGATTATATTTTCAACATCCTCCCCGACATACCCGGCCTCTGTCAAGGTTGTTGCATCGGCTATCGTGAAGGGAACATTGAGGAATTTTGCCAGAGTTTTCGCCAGAAGTGTTTTTCCGGAACCGGTCGGTCCGATGAGCAAAACGTTACTTTTTTGGATTTCAACGCCGTCGTCGTTGCTGACATTGGAAAACAGCCTTTTATAATGGTTATAAACCGCGACCGACAGTATTTTTTTGGTTTTTTCCTGCCCAATCACATAGGAATCAAGAAATTTTTTGATTTCCTGTGGTTCGGGCAATACATTTTTGGGACTTTTCTGGACTGTTTTTTCTTCGTCCTCGACAATGCAGCGACATAAATCGATGCACTCATCGCAGATATAAGCCGTCGGTCCGGCAACTAACTTACGGACTTCACTTTGCATTTTACCGCAAAAAGAACAAAAAAGCATTCCCTGCCCCCGATTGTCTTTGCTTTTTTTTATCACTTAATCCTCTCCTTTATTTACTGCCTGACGGCACACCCTTTCTTATTACAATCTCGTCAATTAAACCATATTCTTTAGCCTGATGGCTCGTCATAAAGTAATCACGTTCTGTGTCATTCATTATTTTTTCCAGCTGCTGACCGGTCAAATCGGATAAAATCTTATTTAATTCATCCTTCAACCTTAAAATTTCTTTCGCCTGGATATCTATATCCGTTGCCTGCCCCTGAAAACCTCCCAAAGGCTGGTGAATGAGAATTCTGGAATGAGGCAGAGCGAATCTTTTGCCCTTTTCCCCTGCAGCGAGCAAAATGGCCGCCATACTTGCCGCCTGTCCCATGCAAACGGTGGAGATAGAGGGTTTTATGTATCTCATCGTATCGTAGATCGCCATACCTGAGCTTACATGCCCGCCCGGCGAATTGAGATAAAAGAAAATTTCCTTATCCGGATCCTCCGCCTCCAGGTACAACATCTGGGCGACCACCAAATTTGCGACGCTGTCGTCGATAGGGGTTCCTAAAAAGATAATCCTGTCCTTCAAGAGACGGGAGTAGATATCAAAAGCCCTTTCTCCGCGTCCGTCCTGTTCAACCACCATTGGAATGAGATTCACCGCTCTCCCTCCTGAACCAGCCCTTCGCGCTCAACATCCTTAATATTGGCCCGGCTTTCAATAAAGTCAAACACCTTTTTCTGCATGAGTTCGCTTTTGATTGTGCCCATGCGCTCCTCATCTTCGTATGCATGTTTAACAACTTCATATTCTGTATGATAGTTTTCAGCTATCGTTTTAATATGATTATCAATTTCCTCATCGGTGACAACAATGTCTTCTTTTTCGGCGATTTTTTTGACCAACAGAAAAGCCTTTACGGTTTTCAAGGCTTCCGGTTTGAACTGGTCGTATAATTTAAAACTGAAATCCATGGCGCTTGCTTCATCCATACCGGCTGATCTCATTCTTTTTTGAGTGTCAGCCATCATATAGAAAATCTGCCTTTCCAACAGCGTGGACGGCACTTCAAATTCGTTGGCCGCCAAAAGAGCTTCCATTATTTTCTCCTGCAGGGCTGCACTGCTTTGGCGCTTTGCCTGTTCCTCCAGCGTCTGGCGCACATCGCTTTTCAAGTCTTCCAGCGAATTATACTTATCAAAATTCTTTATGAACTCTTCATCAAGTTCCGGTAGTTTTTGTTCTTTGATGCCTTTGAGTGTAACAGTAAAAACAGCTTCTTTACCAGCTATTTTCTCTTCGCGATAGTCGGCAGGAAAAGTCAGACTGAATTCCTTTTTCTGGTTAACCGTCATCCCCTGAAGCTCCTCCTCGAAGCCCGGCACAAAGCGTTTGGAGCCCAGCTCGAGTAAATAATCAGTTCCTTTCATTTCCGGAGGAGCTTCGCCGTCGACCGTTCCGGCAAAATCCATCATGACAAAATCACCCATGCGGGCCGGACGCTCTTCGGTTATGTCCTGCATGGTGGAAAACATCTTACGTATTTCGGTCAGACGTCTTTCCATGTCTTTTTCGGCTATGGTGATATTAATTCTTTCCAGTTCAAGACCTGTATATCCCTGTGGTTCAAAGGCCGGCTCGATTTCAAAAGAAGCGCTGAAAGAAAAACTGTCATTTTCCTTCAATCCGCCCTGTTCGATTTCCGGCCTCGAAAGAGTGACAATCCCCCTGTTATCGAGTTCCTGCCAGTAATACTTATTGACCACGTTGGTAATCACCTCATTCTCCGCATCTTCCTTAAAGTATGTCTCAAGCATTTTTCGGGGGACCTTGCCCTGTCGAAAGCCTTTAATTTTTGCTTTTTTTCCGATATCTCGATAAACATTATCGAGCTCATCTTTGATAAACGGCCAGGGTATTTCAAAAGAAATTTTCTTTTTTACCTGGCTTAAATCCTCTACTTTTACAGAAAGTTCATCCACTTTAGTATATCCCCTTGTCATGTTAATGATTTTTGGCTCAACCTGTTCAACTGGTGCGAGAGAGGGGACTTGAACCCCTATCCGCTGGGGCGGGCTGGATCCTAAGTCCAGTGCGTCTGCCAATTCCGCCACTCTCGCATTCCGGTAACTTACTGTTTATATATACGTTCCATGAAATGTCAATGCGGATTATCACTCCTTTTGATCACCTGTTCAACAAGTCAAACCGATTTGCCCGACACCCTGTAAATGATAATTAATGTTAATGCAAGAAAAACATAGGTTCTTTGAACACATAATTGATATTTTTTGACGGTTGATGTGTTTCGTCAATAGCGGGATGAAATTAAGGTGATTGTAGAAGTTAAGATGGTCGGGGCGAGTGGATTTGAACCACCGGCCCTCTGAACCCCAT